>OAWW01000029.1_pt1 | contig 203585 bp, 199 predicted proteins | sample 1517191 | NCBI WGS metagenome assembly OAWW01 (sample SAMEA2580253, study PRJEB22360) | human gut metagenome | biome: human gut; feature: human-associated habitat; material: faeces | place: Denmark | collected 2008/2010 | reverse complement strand
CAACATTTTTCATAACTTGTTTGTGCCTTGAGCGAAGCGAAAGGAATGACAAAAACTATGACAATTCAGGAAATCAAGGCACTTCCCCGTACGGAGGAAGGCATTTTCGACCTGGCAGCCGTGCAGCAGAGTGCAGGTCTGGGCAACATTTATCAGGCGGCGGATCTGGTGTATCCCGTCTATGCGGCCTATGAGACCACGGAGAATAAAAAAGAAGGCTATCCGGATATCATGGCACAGATGCGTGTGCTGAAAAAGCATGCAGAAAGTGAATTCAGTGCTGAAAACGGTGCAGCTTATACCGCAGTCATGCTTCATACCGTAGAGCAGATCAGCCCGGAGATCTACGAGAATTACAGAGAGCTTCTGGACAATTTCCGCAGTGCGGTAAAGCGTATGCTGGAGCAGTATTATGATGCAAAGGAAAATAAGTTTGCCATGGATGCCACATCGGAAAAGGTATTTTGCGATGCCGTACAGAAGGCATGTGCGGAGTATTTATTGTTAGCGGAAAAATATCAGGAGTGCATTAGGTAGAGAACGAGAGGAAACAGCGCATGGAAATCAGACATATTATGCATACTGCCCGCAGTGCGACCATAGAGATCGCAGACGGCGGCAGATATTTTACAAAACAGCCCGTGGAGCTGCGGGTAAACGGTGAGCCGTCACTGACCACAGAGAAGACTATAACTTCCCTGTTTAGCCTTAAGCCGGATCAGAAATATGTGGTGGAAGCTTATGTGAACGGAGAAAAGCAGGGCGAAATATCTTTCAAGACGGATTATGAGTACGTGACTCTGGATGTGACCAGATTCGGTGCCAAGGGTGACGGGGAACATGACGATACCCACTTTATTCAGGCTGCCATCATGGCATGTCCGGTGAACAGCAGAGTGTATTTCCCGGCGGGAATCTACCGCATAACCAGCCTGTTCTTAAAGAGTCATATCCGGATTGAGCTGGCAGAGGGCGCGGAGCTGAAGGCCTTTACCGACAGAGAGAAATTCCCTACGTTCCCCGGAATGCTGCAGAGCTATGATGAGACCGACGAGTACAATCTGGGCACTTGGGAGGGCAATCCTTTACCTATGTTCTCCGGCATTATCTGTGGTATCGGTGCAGAGGATGTGGTGATCTATGGGCAGGGTAAGATCAACGGCAATGCTTCCAAAGAAAACTGGTGGAAGGATCCGAAGGTTATGAATATTGCATTCCGTCCCAGACTGTTTTTCATCAGCGGATGTAAAAATGTGACTTTGCAGGGTGTGACCTTCTGCAATTCCCCTTCCTGGACCCTGCATCCCTATTTCAGCAATGATCTGAAATTCATCGGTGTGACCGTGCAGAATCCCAGCGATTCCCCCAACACCGACGGACTGGATCCGGAATCCTGCAAAAATGTGGAGATCCTGGGTGTGCGTTTTTCCCTGGGAGATGACTGTATTGCAGTCAAGAGCGGTAAGATATACATGGGCAAAAAGCATAAGACTCCTTCCGAGAATATCCATATCCGTCAGTGCCTTATGGAGAACGGCCACGGTGCCGTAACTCTGGGAAGTGAAATGGCAGGCGGCGTGGTAAATCTGACAGTGGAAGACTGTATTTTCCGTCATACAGACAGAGGTCTGCGTATCAAGACCCGTCGCGGCAGAGGAAAAGATGCAATTCTCAGCAATATCATTTTCCGAAATCTGACGCTGGACCATGTGATGACACCGCTGGTGGTCAACTGCTTCTATTTCTGTGATCCCGACGGCAAGACCACTTATGTCCAGTCCAGAGATGTTTACCCTGTGGACGACAGAACACCGCAGGTGAAAAAGATGGTATTTGAAAACATGGAATGTACGAACTGCCATGTGGCAGCTGCGTTCTTCGACGGACTTCCCGAGCAGAAGATCGAGGAAATCTACATGAAGGACATTTCCATCAGCTACGCTGAAGATGCCAAGTGTGATGTCCCCGCCATGTCTGACGGCGTGGAGAAGAGCAGCAAGCGCGGAATGTTTGCCAGAAATGTAGCAAAACTGACACTGGACAATGTGAAGATTGAAGGACAGGTCGGAGAAGCTTACGAACTGGAAGGTGTGGATGAACTGATCAGACGTTGATATAATGAGCGCAAGAGAGCCAGAGGGAGCTTGCTCACTCTCGGCGAACGGCGAAGTGATTGAGTGATGAAATCACGAAATAATGAGCGCAAGAGAGCCAGAGGGAGCTTGCTCACTCTCGGCGAACGGCGAAGCTGATCATGATAGCTGCGAAGCAGGATGTAGAGTGCGATAGCACGGAATTCGTGAGCTCACGCTATAATAGAGATAAGCAGAAGAGAATACGGCCCAGGAGCCGTGATCGGAATGGAGGAAAATATGCAGTTAGGAATCCGTTTACATGATACGAAAAAGCTTCCTTTTGAGGAGCGTATTGCCAATGTACATGAGCTGGGCTTTGCCTGCGGACATCTGGCTCCGGGCAAGGTGATCAGCGAGTTTCCCACCACGGATGAGGCGCTGACCCCGGGACTTGCCATGTACATGAAAAATGTATTCGCAAAAAATCAGGTGGATGTTGCGGTATTAGGATGCTATTTGAACCTGGCAAACCCCAACCCGGAGCAGCTTGCGAAAATTACCCACCGTTATATGGCACATATCCGTTTTGCTTCCTGGCTGGGCTGCGGTGTCGTGGGAACTGAGACCGGTGCTCCCAACGAGACCTATACCGCGGTACCGGAATGCCATGGAGAAGAAGCATTACAGACCTTTATCACCAACTTACGCCCGGTAGTAAAATACGCGGAGCAGATGGGCGTTGTCATGGCCATCGAACCGGTATGGAAGCATATCGTATACAACCCCGCCAGAGCCAGAAGAGTGCTGGATGAGATCCATTCTCCCAACCTTCAGATCATTCTGGATCCGGTGAACCTGCTGGATTACTGCAATTACAAGGATCAGGTGGCTATCGTGGATGAAGCAATCGATCTGCTGGGTGAAGATGTGGCTATGGTACATCTGAAAGACTTTATTCCCGAGGACGGGAAGCTTCGTTCTGTAGGCTGCGGTCTGGGACAGATGGATTATACTTCTGTACTGAAGTTTATGAAGGAGCGCAAGCCCTTTATCCATGCCACTCTGGAGGACACCACACCGGAAAATAACGTGCAGGTGAAAAATTTTATTCAGGGACTCTATGACAATCTGTAAAGATGTGGTATACTCTTTCGAGAGTATTCCCAGTAGATTGGTAGGAACAGTGAATTATGTTAAATGAATTTTCCAGAACAGAATTATTGATCGGCAAGGAAGCCATGCAGCGCCTGTACGGCGCAAGAGTTGCTGTCTTCGGCATCGGCGGTGTCGGCGGTTATGTGGTGGAGGCTCTGGCCCGCAGTGGTGTAGGAGCCTTTGATCTGATCGATGACGATAAGGTCTGTCTGACGAATATTAACCGTCAGATCATCGCTACCAGGAAGACCATCGGCAAATACAAGGTAGATGTCATGGAGGAACGTGTACACTCCATCAACCCGGAGGCACAGGTTACAGTACACAAATGTTTTTATCTCCCGGAGACGGCAGACCAGTTTGATTTTACCCAGTATGATTACGTGGTGGATGCGGTGGATACCGTGACTGCCAAGCTGGAGATCATCATGCGGGCGAAGGAGGCGGGAGTTCCCGTTATCAGCTGTATGGGAGCCGGCAACAAATTAGACCCCACGCAGTTCCATGTGGCGGATATCTACAAGACTACCATGTGCCCTTTGGCGAAGGTCATGCGCAGAGAACTGAAAAAGCGCGGTGTGAAGAAGCTGAAGGTGGTGTATTCTACGGAAAGCCCGGTGAAGCCGCTGGAAAATATGGAAAACAGCTGCAAGACAGGCTGTGTCTGCCCTCCGGGTACCACTCATAAATGCACGGACAGAAGAGCCATCCCCGGCAGTATTTCATTTGTACCGTCCGTAGCGGGATTGATTCTCGCAGGCGAAGTGATCAAGGATCTGATTGCAGAAAAAGAATAGCTTTTTTATTAACTGTGCGGTATAATTCTATTATGCATGAACCGTTAAAGGTACAAAGGAGGTTGCTTTATTTATGACAGAAGAGGTAAGCAAAGAACAGATCAAAGGGGAAAATGGGACAGGTATTGATGAAGCTAAGCGCCTGAAGGAGAAAAAGGGAGCTAACATGGTAGTCAAGATCCTGGCGATCGTACTGGTACCGCTTATAGCGATCGCAGTCATTGCCATCCTGGCATTGAATTCCGCAGGGGACAGAATTTCCGACGCGATGATGAAGCATGAGCTGGCAGCGACGGAATATGCACTGGAAATGAGCCTGAACAATTCCGCTCCCGGAGACTTTTCATACGAGAACGGAGCACTTTATAAAGGGGAACTGAATCTTACGGACAATAAGCAGGTACTCGATGCTTTGAAACAGAATGCCGGTGTGGATGTGGCACTGTTCTGGGGCAGTGATCTGGCTGTGACCAATCTGACCGGAGGTACCATCACTCTGAGTGAAAAAGTGGCTTCCAAGGTACTGGGTGGAGAAAGCTATTTTTCCAATTCCCTGAAGCTGGGGGATACCGGATGCTATGCATATCTGGCACCTTTGAAGAATACCGACGGCACGGTTGTGGGTATTCTGGCTGCCTGTATGCCGGTAAGGGAAGTGAATGCGCTTTACAAAGGGATTGTAACCGGAAGAGCAATAGCGATTCTGATCCTTGTGGCAGCATTCTGTGTCTCCACCTTTATTGTAGTAGGCATGATCTCCAAAGCACTACTGGGTGTAGTAGGTAATCTGGATCAGATCGCAGAGGGTAAATTGAACTTCAAGGTTCCCGATAAGCTGTTAAACCGCAGTGATGAAGTAGGTAAGAGCGCACGGGCTGTATACTCTGTAGTGAACGGCTTTTCCGGAATTATCAGGGATATTCACAATTCCATGCTGGATATGAATGAGTTTACGGGAACGTTCACCAGCAATTTTGACAGCATCGGACAGTCCATTTCTTCTGTAAATACAGCTGTGAATGAGATTGCCCAGGGAGCTACCACACAGGCGGCGGATACCCAGAAAGTCAGCGAAAGCATGAACGAGATGAGCAATGCACTGGGCCGTACGGCAGACAGTGTTAATGCTTTGAGCAGCAGTGCTGCCAACATGAAGGAGAGCAATGCTACCGTGGACAGCACCCTGAAGGAACTGTTGGAGATCAGCTCTCATACACAGCAGTCGGTGGATCAGGTGCAGGAGCAGACCAATATCACCAACGAGTCCGCACAGGCGATTCAGGCAGCTACCGATATCATCGCAGGTATTGCGAACCAGACCAACCTGCTGTCATTAAATGCCAGTATTGAGGCAGCGAGAGCCGGTGAGATGGGCAGAGGCTTTGCAGTCGTAGCGGAAGAGATCCGTGGTCTGGCAGACCAGTCCAGGGAATCCGCAGACAAGATCCGCAGCATCGTGGAGAACCTGATCAGCAATTCCAACCAGAGCGTTCAGATCATGAACGGTGTGGTAGGTGAGATCCATCAGCAGAACGAGAAGCTGGGTACCACGCTGAATGTCTTCAGCACCCTGAACCAGGAGGTTCAGAAGGTAGTCGGTGAGATCAATGTGATCTCCGGCGAGCTGGATCATATTGAGAATTATAAGACGGATGTGGTGGAGAAGATCGACGGACTTACCGAGATCTCCCAGAACAATGCGGCAAGCACCGAAGAGACCGCAGCTACCATGGATCAGCTGGCGGAGATCGTGGAGGATTGCCGACAGGCTACCACACAGCTGAATGAAATTGCGGGTTCACTGAATGCAAATGCGAAGAAATTCCAGCTCGGATAAGATGGAACGGAGCAAATGGAGAAATGAAGAGGGGCACTGTTACAGAAAAAACTGTGGCAGTGCCCTTTTTGGAAAGGAGACAGCCAATGGAGGATACCGCAATATTGGAACTGTATTGGGCGAGGGACGAACAGGCCATCGCAGAGACGCAGAAAAGTTACGGAAAATATTGTTACAGCATTGCCTACCATATCCTGCATGACAGGGAGGATACGGAAGAGTGCCTGAATGATACCTGGATGCGGGCATGGAATGCCATACCTCCGAAAAAACCGAATCGTCTGGAGCTGTTTCTGGGAACTATTACCCGGAACTTGTCGTTTGATAGATGGAAGGCGAAAAATGCACAGAAACGTGGGAATGGTATTATGGATACGACGCTGGATGAACTGGCAGAGTGCATTCTGGCGGCGCATAACACAGAAGAAGCCGTGGAAGCGGCGGAACTGGAGCGGAGCATCAATGCGTTCCTGCATACACTTTCGGAACAGGAGTGCAATGTATTCCTGCGCAGATACTGGTTCGTAGAGGAATATGCGGAGATCGCCGGGCGTTATGGAATGAATCTGAATACGGTGAAGACATCGCTGTTCCGGACCAGAAAAAAACTGCAAAAATATCTGGAACAACAGGGAATCGTCTTATAGACGGAGAAAGAGACGAAAGCGGTGATGAAGGATATGAGCGATTGTAATAAGAACAATAATCAAGATGTGAATTTAAAAGAAGAAAAACTGTTCCGGGCGATGTCCGGAGTGGATGAGGATCTGTTGCTTCGAAGCGAACAGATCAGAAATTCGGGAAGGGTACATAAGTTCCCGATGCGCTATGTGACCCGCATTGCGGCAGCCTGCCTGTGTTTCGTGGTAGCGGGAGTATTGTATATGACAATGAGCAGTACCAAAATGGCAGACAGTACCGGCAATGCGGATACGGCAGCACCACAGATGGCCTACGGTATCACTGAGGATCAGGAGATCCAGGAAGAGGCGGTGGATGCTGCCCGGTCGGGGGATATACAGCAGGAGCAGAGAACGAGATCCAGTCAGTTGCGGCAATGGCGGAAGAGGAGGCTGCTATGCCGGAGGGTGAGGCTGCGGAGGATAGTGCCAATATGGCTGAAATGACAGACTCTGCTTCGACAGACAGCGGACAGCAGGCAGCATCCGGGAACAGCATAGACGGGCAGAAACAGAGCGGACTGGAGAGCGCGTTATCCGTCAGCGGTAATGAAAGTTCACAGGACAGTACAGAGGCGGCCCCAGAAGAGGATGGAATTCTTAAAAAGAAGGAAAGACAATTACCGAAGAAAATGACAGTGAAAGGACAATAAAGCAATGAGTACGATAGAGAAACACGACATGACCCAGGGAAAGATACTGTTACCCTTAGTATCTTTTACAATCCCGTTGGTACTGGGGAATCTGTTTCAGCTGACCTACAACGCTGCGGACTCCGTGATCGTAGGAAAATACGTGGGAGAGCAGGCACTGGCAGCAGTGGGCACTTCCACACCGATTATGAATATAGCGATCCTGTTGATCAGCGGGATGTGCATGGGAGCCAGTGTGTTGATGAGCTCCCAGTACGGAGCGAAGGATTATGATACTTTATCCAGACAGATCAGTACGACGATGTTAGCTGGCTGCGGGTTTTCCGTAGTGTTTTCACTGCTGATGCTTCTTCTGGCGAATCCGGTGCTTCGGCTCATTCGGGTGCCGGAGACAGCCATACCCGAAGCTGCGGCGTATCTTAGGATCATTTTCATGGGCCTGATCTTTACGTTCATGTATAATTTTCTGGCAAATACCATGCGGGCGTTGGGAGACAGCAAGACGCCGCTGTATTTTCTGGTGACCAGTGCTTTCCTGAATATCTTCGGAGATCTGTTTTTCGTTGTGGTACTGCGCTGGGGTGTGGCGGGAAGTGCCATTGCCACAGTGTGCAGCGAGGGACTTTGCTGCCTGCTGTGCGGTATATATATTAAGAAAAAGATTCCTCTTTTATGTCTTGGGAAAAAGTGGTGGGTATTCGATAAGAGCCTGCTGGGCAAGACAGTCAGCTACGGCAGTACCAGTGCCATGCAGCAGGTATGTCTGCAGCTGGGAAAACTGATCATACAGTCTGTGGTCAATACGCAGGGTGTTGCGGTCATGGCGGCATTTACCGCGGTGAACCGAGTGGATGATTTTGCCTATACACCACAGCAGAATATCGGACATGCCATGACGACTTTTCTGGCACAGAACAAGGGTGCAGGGCATAAGGAGCGGATGAAGAAGGGATTCCAGACAGGTCTTTTGATCGAGCTGGTCTATTCCATCGGATTGTTCTGTGTGATCTGGGGACTGGCTCCGCAGATCATGACATTGTTCGCCGAGGACGGGGATGCACAGGTGGTATCTCTGGGCATCAGTTATCTGCATCTGATCTCCTGGATGTATATTCTGCCGGGATTGACCAATGGTGTGCAGGGATTCTTCCGTGGTATTGGTGATCTGAAAGTGACATTGTACAGCACATTTATGAATATGTTCGGCAGAGTTGTGGCAGTATTTGTAATGATCCGTCTGTTACAGATGGAATTTGCCAGCCTGGCCTGGGCCAATATGGTCGGATGGATCGTGATGCTGTTGTTCGAGGTGCCGCTGCTAGTGAAGTCTATGCGGAACGGCGAGTGCGGATAGAATGAGCATGCGGCGGACGGTCGCGGGAGACCTCGGGAAATGCCGCAGAGTCTTGGCAATTGGGGGCATAAAGCAGTGTCGAAAGTCGGGGAGCGGATAGAGTTAAGGATAGGAAATTTTACATGAAGTATGGAAAGATCGTAGAGGGAAAATTCATTGACCGTCCCAACCGGTTTATTGCCCATGTGGAGATTGCAGGGAAAGCGGAGACGGTGCATGTGAAAAATACCGGAAGATGCAGGGAACTTTTGCTCCCCGGGGCAGCGGTGCGTCTGGAACAGTCGGATAATCCGGCAAGAAAGACATTGTATGACCTGGTGGCTGTTTATAAAGACAGGATCGGCTGGATCAACATTGACAGTCAGGCACCGAATAAGGTCGTGAAGGAATGGCTGGAGGCGCAGGACTATGATGTGGTCAGACCGGAGTATACCTATGGAAATTCCCGCATTGATTTCTATCTGGAAAAAGGGGAGCGCAAAATACTCATGGAAGTGAAAGGCTGTACTCTGGAGATCAACGGCATCGGCTATTTTCCCGATGCACCCACGGAGCGTGGGGTGAAGCATCTGCGGGAACTGGCCGCAGCGAGACAGGAAGGATATGAATGTGTGGTTGCCTTTGTGATTCAGATGGAAGGAGTGACGGAAGTACGTCCTTATGTGGAAATGCAGCCGGAATTTGGTACCGCTCTGGCGGAAGCCGAGGCCGCTGGGGTGAAGGTGTTGTTTTTGCCATGCAAGGTGGGTAGAGACTGGCTGAAGATAGATGGAAAGTTAGTAAAGAAATGCTATCAAATCCCCGTAGCCCTTGGCAAGGTATAAGAAACGCGGCACGCTCGTACTTTAGTACGATGCGCTCCTGTCGCAGAGCGTAGCGGTACATAAGCGGTCACAATACGACCGCAATGCGTCCCTTGGGACGCTATGGTACCGACGTCTGCTTACGGCACTGCTTATTCTTATACCCAGCCGGGGCTACTGTTTTTTTTGAAAGCTTTCCAAAACGCAGAACTCCCGGCGTATGCGGTGCCATGTCGAAGATGTTTGTCGGAGGATGTTGATATTTTCTAGAAAAGTGCTGAAAGGCAGGGGGAAAGCGGACACGATGTCCGCGTCAGCCGATTGTCGACATGGATGTCGACTGTAGGCGGCCCCGTCATGACGAGAACTACTCATCACTTTTCGTAGAAAATTCACATCCGGAGACCTTACATCGAGACATGTGTATCGCATGCTCCGGGAGTTCGTGGATTTTGCCAATGTATTTAACTAACTTTCTATTTAGTCGTTCAAAGCCATGTCTTTCAATTTCGCAAACAAATTCCGTACCGGCTTAGCGCTTAAAATTACCAGAGTTATGGCTGCTTCAGAGAAGATATAGATAGCATTGTAGGCGAGGGAGTAAGGTAGGGGATCCCAGCCTTCCCAGGCATAGTAGCCGAAGAAGATCCATCCGGAGATCACGGCAAACACATATCTTCCAAGAACCCCGGCAATATATCCCTTGATCAGTCCTAGCTTCGCATTGGAGAAGAGACCGGACAGTCCCAGAGCGCCGAAAGCAAGAAGATAGTCTACCACCAGCTGCAGGGGATATAATACATAGGGATCTATGAGCAGCTGCAGGACACCGTAGGCTACACCTGTGGCAATACCGGCACCCAGACCGAACCAGTAGCCGGGCAGGCAGATCACCAGCATGGACAGCAAAGTAATGGAGCCGCCGGTAGGAAAATGGAACAATTTGATATTGGAAAGAACGGTTCCCAGGGCAATGGCCATGGCACAGAATGCCAGCTGCTTCACGGTGAGCTTGCCGTGCTTCATCCTGGAATCACCATCGGAAGAAGCGGGAGCTGCCGCAGTCTTTTTCATCTGCATGCGGGCAAATAAAACAGCGGCCGCCAACAGTGCGGCCAGAATGATCACCAACAGGACATTTCCCAGGGTAGTGGGGATATAAGTAGTCTCTCCCCAGTCATTGGTAACAGCAGTGTACAACATAAAAAAATCCTCCTTCGTGTGCGCGAGGAGGGACAACATCGTATTCATACAGATAAACTCTCTGTATGAATAATGTGCTTCCTTACGCCGGTATTACCCGGTTCAAGTAGTGAGGGTTAGAAGTGAAGCCTTGATGGCGGCACTTCAATCTCAGCGATGTGCTCCCCTAGCGGATATTCTATTTACCTGTTTACTATAGTGCTTTATCGCAGCAGTGTCAAGCGTTTACTTTCGGAATGCCCCGGGGAATTTATAAAAAAGTTTTCAACACCTGCAACACTCCGTTTTCCCAATAGGGCGCACAGGTATCCCTTGCAGCGGCAATGACTTCCTCTCTTGCATTGGAGACAGCATAGCTCATTCCGGCGCTTTGCAGCATTTCGATGTCGTTCAGATTGTCTCCAAAGGTACAGGTCTCATCCGGCGCAATCCCCAAATATTCCTGGAGAAAACGGATCGCAGACCCCTTATTTACCCCAAGGGGATTGCAGTCCACCCATTCTTTTCCGGCAGAAGCAAGCTTCGCCCGGGACTGCCAGGTGGGAGTGAAGACAGGTGCACACATTTCTTCACAGGCGGAAGGATGATATACAGTGAACTTGATCACATTGTCCACGGGCGTTTTCATAAGATCGGCAGATTCCCGGATGTCATATCCGTAGGAATCCGTAAGCCACCGGAACATCCGGCTTCCAGCATCTTCCGCCAGACAATAATCCGGTGTGGCAATAAAATAATCGCAGTCCGGTAATTCATTCCGGACTGTCTCACACATGCCGTGCCAGATCTCTTCGGGCAAGGTATGCACCTTTAAAATTTCCTTCGGTGTGCGGACCACGGTACCGCCGTCGGTGATATAGAGGAGCTTGTCGCGGATGGGAGCAAAAAGCTTCCGTTCACTGATAAATTGTCTGCCGGAACAGGCAACGAAACGGATGCCTTTTGCAATCAGCTTTTCAATGACGGTCATGTATTCAGGATCCAGCATCAGAGTGCCGTCCTTCAATAGCGTGCCGTCAATATCGGTTGCAATAAGTTTGATCATAGTGCCTCCTGAATCTTACATTTCATTATATCATGATTCGCACCTTCGGTGCTTAACGTTGCTTCGCAACTATCATGATCAACTTCGCCGTTCGCCAATCATGCAAGCATGTTGGCTCTCTTGCGCTCATTATATCATGAGCTCACGAATCCGCGCTATCGCGCTCTACATCCTGCTTCGCAGGATATTCGTTCGCTAATGAGCCCAGAAAAACAAATGTCTGCTTCGCAGCCGCTTGTTTTTCCTTGAGGCTCATTACATTATATCCTACTGTCCACCGGATTTGCAAACGGTATCTGGAAATACAAAACAGTTGGAAAATGCTCATGGATATAGTATTCTTTATAATAGAAAAAACGTTTTATACGTGCCTGCAGGATGATGCTGGCATTGGAAGGATAGGATAAGCATGAAAAAAAGTATCGTTGGGATCCTGGCACATGTGGATGCCGGGAAGACAACATTGGCAGAAAGCCTTTTATGTGCCTGTGGTGTCATAGAAAAGGCCGGAAGAGTGGATCACGGAGATGCTTTTCTGGATAACGGGGACATGGAACGGAAAAGAGGAATCACCATTTTCTCCAAACAGGCGAGAATCCGGTGGAAAGATATGGATATCACACTGTTAGACACCCCGGGACATGTGGATTTCTCTGCGGAAATGGAACGGACGCTGCAGGTACTGGATGCGGCGGTTCTGGTCATCGACGGAAGCGATGGAGTGCAAGGAGATGTACATACGCTGTGGCGGCTGTTAAAAAGATATGAAGTGCCGGTATTTTTATTTGTAAACAAGATGGATCAACCGGGGACGGATCCGGAAAAAGTACTGACGGAGCTACAGAAAAAGCTGGATAGCAATATTACATCCGTGGGAAAACTGCTGCAGCCTGGGGACAATGAAGGAGAACGGGAAACAGAGCTGGAACACGCGGCCATGTGTAGTGAAGCCTTGATGGAAGAATATCTGGAAACCGGAGAACTGTCGGCGGAAAACATATCGGACACTGTGGCGGAGCGTAAGCTGTTCCCCTGCTTTTTCGGCTCCGCCTTGAAACAATGGGGAATTACAGAGCTGTTAGACGGATTGAATGCGTATCTGCCCAAACCGGAATATCCGGAGGAATTCGGAGCCCGGGTTTATAAGATCGGCAGGGATAACGCAGGAATCAGATTGTCGTATTTGAAGGTCACCGGAGGAAGTCTGCGGGTTAAAATGCCGGTGGGAAACAGCAGAAGCGGTGCAGGAGAGGAAATCTGGGAGGAAAAATGCGACCAGCTGCGTCTGTATAATGGCGGAAGCTATGAGGCAGTGGATACGGTGAAAGCCGGTGAGGTCTGTGCGGTCACGGGACTTACGAAGACTTTCGCCGGGCAGGGACTGGGCTATGAAAGCGAGAACTCCACGCCGATACTGGAACCGGTGCTGACTTACAGACTACTGCTCCCTCCGGAGGTGGATCCTGTCGTGGCACTTGGGAAACTACGCCAGCTGGAAGAGGAAGAACCGCAGCTGCATGTGTTGTGGCAGGAGGAAAACAGGGAAATCCATATGCAGGTCATGGGACAGGTGCAGATGGAAATCCTCAAAAATATCCTGTGGGAGCGTTTCGGTCTGGAAGTGGAATTCGATGCAGGAAGCATTGTATACAAGGAAACTCTGGCGGAGCCGGTAGAAGGCATCGGGCATTTTGAACCCCTGCGTCATTATGCGGAGGTACATCTGTTGCTGGAGCCCGGGGAGCGGGGCAGTGGATTGCAATTTGCCTCTCTGTGCAGCGAGGACATGCTGGACCGTAACTGGCAGCGGCTGATCCTGACGCATCTGGAGGAAAAACGTCATGTGGGTGTGCTGATCGGTTCCGAACTCACGGATCTGCGGATATTGCTGATTGCCGGAAAAGCCCACACCAAACATACAGAGGGCGGAGATTTCCGACAGGCCACTTACCGTGCAGTACGTCAGGGAATGCGCAGCGGAAAGAGCATTCTCTTAGAACCATGGTTTTCCTTCCGACTGGAGGTGCCTACGGAGAATCTTGGCAGAGCCATGTCGGATATCACGAGGATGAACGGAAGCTTTGAAGCACCGGAGACAGAAGGTAATAACAGTGTGCTGACGGGAAGTGTTCCCATGGCTTCCATGGGAGATTATGGAAAAGAGGTGGCATCTTATACCAAAGGTCATGGGCGTTTGTCCTGCACACTGAAGGGATATGAACCCTGCCATAATCCGGAGGAGGTAATGGCAGAGATCGGCTATGATCCGGAAGCGGATGTGGTCAACCCCACCGGATCGGTATTCTGCGCTCATGGTGCCGGTTTTCAGGTGTCCTGGGACCAGGTGCCAGAATATGCCCATGTGGAGAGCGGCTGGAAGCTGGAGAAGGAAGGAACCAAAGATGCGGACGGCATTTCGGATGCGGGACTGCAGGCAGTAAACAGGCAGCAGGGCGCTATTCGTCAGACCGGGGGTGGTGTAGAGCGGATTATTTCTCAGGAAGAGATCGAAGAGATCTTCCGCCAGACTTATGGGAAAAAGGCGGAGGATCCCCACAGATTCCGCAGATACCATACTTCTTCCGGAAACCGTGGCAGCTATACGGGCAGCTTGGCGGGAAGTGCCGGTGACACCGGTATGCGGAAGGTCGTACCGCAGGAAAAACCGGAGGAATACCTTCTGGTGGACGGTTATAACATTATTTTTGCCTGGCCGGAACTGCGGGAGCTGGCGAAGATCAATCTGGACAGTGCCAGGGACAAACTGATGGATATTCTGTGTAACTATCAGGGATATCAGGGCTGTCGCCTGATCCTGGTCTATGATGCCTACAAGGTGAAGGACAATCCCGGCTCCACCATGAAATATCATAATATAGAAGTGGTCTATACAAAAGAAGCGGAGACTGCAGACCAGTATATCGAGCGCACGACCCATCAGTTGGGGGCTAAGCCGCAGAAATACCGGGTGACGGTGGCAACCTCCGATGCACTGGAACAGATGATCATCTGGGGCAACGGTGCCACCAGAATGTCCGCACTGGGGCTGAAAGCAGCGGTAGAGGCAGCAGGTGCCGAATATTTTAAATAAGAGAGTTTTATCGGACTTGAAAAAGTGTAATCTATACCTGTCAGGACGGGAAAATAAGATTTCCGACAGAACCCTGAGCACAAAAAGCAGAAAAAGAGGTATGGGTTATGAGAAGACAGTTCGTTTCCAATGTGGCATTTTACAGTACTACCGCAGTACTTATTCTGATCATTGTATTATGTATCGGCGCAACCGTGAAGAGCGAGAGCCGGGATGAGACGCAGCGCATGGAGAACCGGATACAGGAACAGCAGCTGATGAGCGATATGAAGCAGTATCTGAATGAGAACGGTTATCGCAACAGCGGCGTGACGCTGACCTATGCACTGGAAGAAGACGGCAGTCCGGATTATACGTTTACCATTCATCATAAGAAGATCAACAGTATGAGTGAGACGGAACGGGGAGCATTGAGCGCAGAACTGGCACGGGCCTGCAACGCAGTCGGCAATTATTCGGTCTCTTATGAATATCTGCTGACGGATTTTTAGAGACTATTTACATGACTTTTTTGGAAATAAGGGGTATACTGATACCATATGCCACAGTAAACGAGGCGATGGGAAAGGAGAACGACAGATGACATTTATTCCCAAACCACATGAGATATATAAGCATTTTAAGGGCAATCTGTATCAGGTCGTAACGATTGCGGAACATTCAGAGACCGGAGAACAGCTGGTGATTTATCAGGCTTTGTATGGAGATTTCAAGACCTATGCAAGGCCCCTTGTCATGTTTACCGGAGAAGTGGATCGTCAGAGATACCCTGAGGTGACACAGCGTTTTCGGTTTGAATTACAGGGAACGGATGCGGACAGACAGATTCGCGAGACGGAGGCAGCAGGTGTGGAGCACCCCGTATCAACGCAGACAACGGTGACCGCGTCCCAGCCAGCAGCCCAGGCAACGCCGATTGTGGCGCAGAACATAGCAGCCCAGGCAACGGCGACCGCGGCACAGACAACAATAGCACCGGTTTCCCCCGCAGAAGATGAAGAGCCCGCACTGGATCCGTTGGTACTGGAATTTCTGGATGCGGATTCCTACGAGGAGAAGCTAAATATTCTGGCAGGACTGCACCATCGTATCACCAACGAGATGATCACGACCATGGCGATTTCCTGTGATATTGAAGTAAATGACGGTGAGCCGGAAGAGCGTTATGAAGAATTGAAGAACTGCCTGCTCACCATGGAGAAGTTCGAATGCAACCGTCTGCGGTAGACTCTATGGATAAATACAATGAAAATTTAACGGATGTTAAGGAAATCTTTAGGAAAGGTGACCTTCGGGCGATTCCCAAACCACTTTTAAAATGGTATGATAATAACCGTAGGATCCTTCCCTGGAGAGAGGATCCTGCTCCCTACCGCGTATGGGTCTCTGAGATCATGTTGCAGCAGACCAGAGTGGAAGCGGTAAAGCCCTATTTCCAGCGCTTTATGGAGACGTTGCCGGATATTGCTGCGCTTGCGCAGGCACCGGAAGAGGTGCTGTTAAAGCTGTGGGAGGGCCTGGGATATTATAACCGGGTACGGAATCTACAGAAAGCAGCCATCCAGATCATGGAAGATTATGGCGGAGTCATGCCGGATTCTTATGAGGAGTTATTAAAATTAAAAGGAATCGGCAGCTATACGGCTGGGGCGGTATCCTCTATTGCTTACGGCAAGCCCAATCCGGCGGTGGACGGCAATGTTCTGAGAGTCATTGCAAGAGTCCGCAAGGATGAACGCTGTATCTCTGAGGATAAAGTAAAAAAGGCTGTGGAAAAGGATCTGTGGGAGGTCATTCCTACAGACAGGCCGGGAGATTTCAACCAGGCTATGATGGAAATCGGTGCCTGTGTATGTATTCCCAACGGGGCTCCGCACTGTGAGAAATGTCCCCTACAGCAGATATGTCTGGCGTATGCGGACGGTACACAGCTGCAATATCCGAACAAAGCCAAAGCAAAAGAACGTACGGTGGAGGAGAAGACGATCCTCATTATCCGGGATGCGGAGCTGGCGGCATTGCATAAGCGTCCGGCGAAAGGTCTGTTGGCCGGTATGTATGAATTCCCTTCGATGAAGGGATATCATACCGCGGAGGAGGTCAAGGAATATCTGGCGGAGAACGGGTTGCAGGTACTCCGGATCCAGCCTCTTGAGGATGCAAAACATATTTTTTCCCATAGAGAATGGCATATGAAAGGATATCTGATCCGTGTGGATGAACTGGCACCGAAGCGTGAAGGCCCGGATTCAGCAGACTGGATCTATATTGAACCTTCGGAGACAAGGGAGAAATATCCCATTCCTTCCGCGTTTGCAGTCTATGCGAAGGGATTGAACATGAAACTGGGGGCCCGAGAGAACGATCCCGGACAGTGAACAACAAGATAGTGAAGAAAGGACAGCGATATGAAATTACTTTCCATAGCAATTCCCTGTTACAATTCTGAAAAGTATATGAGAAAATGTATTGATTCCCTGCTGATCGGCGGAGAGGATGTGGAGATCCTGATCATCGATGACGGTTCTACCAAAGACCGTACCGCAGAGATTGCAGACGAATATGAAGCACAGTTTCCTACGATTGTGCGTGCTATTCATAAGGAGAACGGCGGACATGGTTCTGCTGTGAACACCGGAATCGCCAATGCCACGGGACTATATTTTAAAGTAGTGGATAGTGATGACTGGGTGAAGCAGGATGCATATTTTAAGATCCTGGATACTCTCAGAGAACTGGCCGGCGGCGGTCAGGCGTTGGATATGCTCATCAGCAACTATGTCTATGAAAAAGAAGGCGAGCGCCGCAAAAAGGTGATCCAGTACCGTCATATCCTGCCGGTGGAGAAGATGTTCACCTGGACGGACTGCCATCATTTTCTGAAGGGCCATTACATACTGATGCACTCCGTGATCTTCCGTACCAGACTGTTACAGGAATGTGGACTGAAGCTTCCGGAGCACACCTTCTATGTGGACAACCTGTATGTATTTGAACCGCTTCCTTATGTGAAGAATATGTATTATCTGGATGTGAATTTCTACAGATATTATATAGGAAGACAGGATCAGTCGGTGAATGAGACCGTGATGATCTCCCGCATCGACCAGCAGATCCGAGTGACGAAGCTGATGATTGATTATCTGGTGGGCAGAAAGTCGGAACTGGTGAAAAACCGACGTCTGTACCAGTACATGCGCAACTATCTGGAGATCATCATGGCAGTATCTTCCGTACTGTTGATCCGCTCCGGTACCACAGAACATCTGGAGAAAAAGAAAGAACTGTGGGAGTACCTGAAAGGAAAAGACAAACGCCTGTATCTGTGGATGCGTAACGGCATTATGGGCGGTACCATGAACCTTCCCGGAAGAGGCGGACGGAAGATTTCGGTAGAGGGATATAAGATCTGCCAGAAATTGTTCGGATTTAATTAGAACGGAATTGTTTAACATAGTCAAAATAGCGGATACTTCGGAGGTTTACCTGAAGTATCCGTTTTCTTCTGTTTTTCCAGCCATCTCGTCCTGCATGAAGCCCCCAAACTATTGACAATACCTGTTTTGAACGTATATAGCGGTTACATTTAAAGCGGAATTAAAATTACGTTAAAAACGTAGAATAAAATTTAGGAGTAGTAAAATCTTCCATTATTTGGGAAGAAGGAGCTCACATGAAACGATAGATAATGACCATTGTGGCAGGAGCGGCAGTCGGTGAATCCGGATGTGTATGCCTGGATCACTGTACCGGGGACAGAAATTGAATATCCGATTTTACAGCATCCTTCCGATAATTCCTATTACTTTATGCATAATATTGATGGTTCGTATGGATATCCCGGGTGCATATATACGGAGAATCTGAACAGTAAGGACATTACAGACAACAATACGGTGATCTATGGACACAACGTGAAGAACGATTCCATGCCCGTCAAACAATAAGAAATCCGAGGGCAGAACTTATGTCATTTTGGAGTTATATTAAAGCAATAAGGTAGGAATAGGATTACAGGGATTAGGTGTTCGAAAGTTAAGATGGGTGATACTGATTGCAGCAATTATAAGTTACAGCATAGAATTCAGCCAGTTATTAACAAAACGTGGACTCTTTGAACTTTTTGATGATCCGTTTCATAATGTCCTTGGAGCAATAATAGGATTTACATTATGGAGAATGATTATGAAAAGATGTTCAGAAAAATCTGAAGGACAGGCTATAAGACCAAAATAAATATATAGATGGAGTTAAAATTGATTTTAAAGCATAATGCCCAAATTTGCCAGGGACAGATTTTGCTATTTTGCCACGTTGACAATCGAGTGCTCATTTGCTATCCTCTATTCGTAAGCAGATTTTCTATTTCAAATTTCTATATCGGTGTAAGCCGGTGTCTATGACTTCAGAGGAATCCCTGCTTAATTACCCAATGATAACAATAGAGCAGGAGAAGACATAGAACGGATTGAAATTCGTTTCTGCGACAGCATATTTTCCTGCGGTAAAAGCAAAGGAGAGTGTGAATGGCAAAACGCTATGAGGAACTGACGATATCGGATGATTTTATCTTCGGCAAGACCATGGGTGACAAGGTGCTCTGCCATGATGTATTGGAGCGGATGCTGGAAAAACGGGTGGGAACACTGGAAGATATCCAGCCACAGAGGGAATTCCAGTATGCCGTGGATGGTAAGCCGGTGCGGCTGGATATGTATGCAAGGGATCGGAAATCCTACAGGGAATTGCCGGAGGAGATACAGATAAGGTGGCGCAGCTGGATGATCCGGAAGTGCTACTGGCAATGCAGAGAAAATATGGAATGATTAATCTGTGACATTTATAAGACAATCCGTTTGCAAACCGGAACTCACCAACAATTACACAACGCAGAACGACAGATAACCGGAGAAACTTATGTAAAAAGATTGTCCGGTTATTATGAATTTGTGTACAGAGAGGAAAAAATGAGAGCAGATAAAATAAAAACTATAATTGGCAATATCAATGACTTACCTTATAAGACCATCTTGTTTGATGGAACCTGGGGTGTCGGAAAGTCTTATGCGGTAAATGAGGCGTTGGCAGGAAATCCGGACGTTTGTAAAATATCAATGTTCGGAATGACAGATGCGAGACAAATATATCATGAAGTATTGTTTCAACTGGCATTGAAGAATAATGTCGGCGGGAAGATTGGTGAAATAGCTAATAATATCATAGAAGGCGCAGCAAAGGTCTGGGATAAAGTCGGACAGGCCCGGGATGTGGTACAAAATATAGCAAACGAAAGAGAACTATTTTTATTATTGTCCAAAGAATTTACATTCCTTCACATTGTGGTCATAGACGATCTGGAAAGAATGAACAGTAATATGAATTTGGAAGAGATATTTGGAATCATAGAGGAACTGAAACAATGTAATTATGTGAAAGTTATACTCGTTGCGAATACCGCAGAAATGTCAAAAGATAAAAAAGAGATATTTGACAAATACAGTGAAAAGGTAATTGAACGAACATATGCTATTACGGAACGGGCAGAGAGTGTCGAGTGGAGTAAATTGCATATCCATGCTCAATTTATTGAAAAATTTCTGAACCTTCATAAAGTGGAAAACTTGCGGACACTTGAAAAGGCGCAGCGATTTTATGATGATGTAATATTATTTTGTGAAGACTGCAATAAAGATGAATTTTTGGAGGAACTGAGACTGATATGTTATGCCATCGTCGTTGAAAGTACACACAATCTGTATTATAAGGAGGATGATCCCAACAATACGGATTCGGTGAAAAAGATGGTGAGCAGTATTGAAAATACGTTGGAGCATAGAATAGGGAAATATCTTTATGGTACAAAGAGCAGTAATAATTTGACCGGAATGCTGTTGAGATACTATCAGGAGGGGACGCTTGATAAAGAACAATTAGAAGCCGAGTATCGACTGTTTCTTAAATCGGGAGATAAACCCAATTATTATAAGACAGATGCAGAGATAAAAGTAATGCTGCCGGATTTAAAAAAGGGATTGCTTCAGGCAAAAAACATTGTGGAATTAAACGAATTTGCAGATTCCTATATGGTATGGAGTGATATTCTGGAGGAAGATAATGAGGATGTTTTAACCATATATAAAAACGGGTTAAACAAAATGCTAAAACAGGCAGTCAGAGATGGAAAAGAAGAAATTTTAACGCACTCTTATGATTTATTCCATATGTCTTCAGACAAGGTGAAAATAATATACATGGAAGAAAATGAAAACATGAAAGAATTTTTGATTGAGACATATGTAGAACATTTGAGGATCACAACCCACGGGGAAAAAGCGTACCAATTTTCATATAAACTCAGAAATTATTTTAGCAACAGTTATTACCATGAGATCATAATGACAAAAGTGGATCAGCTGTATAATAAGACGTCTTTTCCTGTGGGGGACGTAGATCAGAATAGATATCATACCTGTTATAATATCATGTATTTACTGTACCATGCAGATAAGGAGAAATTTTTGAACTATTGTACTGACATAAAAAAAGATTGTGATAAGATGTCAAGACATAGGATAGAGGTTTTGTCGGAAGAGATAATGAAAGACCAGAAAACATGAGAAAAGTGATTCCTTCGTACAGTTGAAGAGGAAAACAGAAAGTGCTACAATTTACATGAAAATGCAAATTATGGCATTTTTTATAAATAACAAGGGGGACCGATATATGGCAACACAAAAGCAACAGGGTATTAAGAAGCGATTGACAAAGGGATTCACAAAAGTGGCGGTAATTGGAGCGGTAGCTGCAATCATTGGAATCGGAGCGCTTCTGATTGCTGCGGCGCAGTATGAAAAAGCACTGAATCGGTATGGTTTTACACAGGGGGATATCGGTAAGGCGATGACCGCTTTTTCGGAGAGTAGAAGTGCATTGCGCGCAGTGGTCGGGTATGATGATGAAGCTGTGATCGAAAAGCAGACAGCTCTGCATGACCAGAAGAAAGAGGCATTCGAAACTTATATGGATGAATTGAGCAGAACACTCAAATTCTCCGAGGGAAGAGAAGCTTACAATGCGGTCTTGACGGAACTTGACGGCTATTGGGAGCTGGATGCACGAATCTTGGAATTGGCAACTTCGGATGATGCGGATGGTTATCTGGAAGCGCAGGAACTGGATACGACAGATTTGACGGCTCAATATGAACAGATTTATGCAGAATTCGTTGAACTGATGAACCTGTGCGTGCAGAAAGGTGACCGTGCGGAAGCGGATCTGCGGGCAATGGAACGGAATATGCTGTTGGTGATCCTGGCAATCGTTGTGGTTTCTTTCTGGAGTTCGGTGATCCTGGGACGAAAAATGGCGCAAGACATAGAAAAGCCCATGATAGCATTGGCAGATCGTCTGCAGACCTTCGCACAGGGAGATTTAAGCAGCGCATTTCCGGAGTGTGCAACGGAAGATGAGATTTCTTATATGATACAGGTGGCAAAGGGGATGGCATCGGATCTGGATATGATCATTACGGATGCCGGAGAACTTCTGGGACAGATGGCAGAGGGAAATTATGCTATCGGCACTAAGATTGAGGATAAATATGTAGGACAGTTTGTGGCATTGAAGGATGCCATGCGTAAAATGAACCGTCAGATGAACGGTACGCTGCATCAGGTAGAAGAAGCTGCAAAACAGGTATCAGCCGGCGCTGAGAATCTGGCAGAATCTGCCCAGTCCCTTGCGGAGGGAGCTACCGATCAGGCAGGTTCGGTGGAGGAACTGACAGCAACGATTACAAATATCGCGGATGCAGTGAACCGTACGGCGGGTGAATTGCAGAAGACCACCCGGAAGGCGGAAAATTATGCACAGCAGGCGGATGCCGGACATGCACAGATGAAATCTCTTATGGAAGAGATGGATCGAATCAACGATACGTCCAAAAAGATTCAGAATATTATTGCAGAAATCGAAGACATTGCCAGTCAGACCAACCTGCTGTCATTGAATGCCGCAATCGAGGCTGCCAGAGCAGGGGAAGCAGGAAGAGGCTTTGCTGTTGTGGCAGAACAGATTCGCAAACTGGCAGAACAGAGTGCACAGTCCGCAGTGGATACCAGAAGTCTGATCGAAGGCTCTCTGCAGGAAATTGAGAGGGGAAATCAGGCCGCTGAAGCGGCAGCGGAATCACTGGAGCAGATTGTGACCGGAGTTAAGGAGATCGCAGCAGATTCCAGGAGACTTAGTGAAGAATCAACAGCGCAGGCACAGGCAATGGAACAGGCAGAAGTGGGAGTGACTCAGATTTCGGAGGTCGTACAATCCAATTCCGCATCTGCGGAGGAATCTTCTGCAACCAGCGAGGAATTGTCGGCACAGGCATATTCCTTAAATGAAGTGGTAGGCAAATTTACATTACGCAGAGATTAAACTATTAGGAAGAAAATAATTGTTTATGAAATACCGATTTATCAGGCATTGGAAACGGATGCAAAATAAATCGGTATTTTTTTACCCATAACTTTCATTATGACTGAAACATTCATTCTTTCATTATCCTTTAGAATTGTAGAGGTAGGAAACAGGAGATGAGGGAATGAGTCAGAAACATTCGGAACAATATAAAATTATAGGACAGGCGATTAAAAAATATCGAAAACAACGAGGACTTACACAGGAGCAGTTGGCGGACAGAGTAAGTATTAGTATCAGCTATCTCACCAAGATCGAGGCACCGAATTGTGACCAGCCGTTTTCTTTGGAGGTAATATTTGATATTGCTGAAGTGCTGGAGATACCGGCACATGTATTATTGGAGGATTTATAATTTTGTGACAGAGATGAGATTTGCAGTAAGAAAATCTACAGCGTTTGTGAAAAACAAAAAGCGGAAACACTGTAAAATCAATGTTTCCGCTTCTTATATGAGAGCTGCTGACGGGAATCGGACCCGTGACCTCCGCACTACCAATGCGACGCTCTACCGACTGAGCCACAGCAGCATCACGTGACGGCTAACGCAATCACCGTGATTCATTCTAACAAAAGAGATACCGTTTGTCAACAACAAAAATTGCAAATTTTAACAGTATTTGTCGATGAGAAAAAATTGACACAAAATCTACGAAAAGTAAAATATAAGCAGATGTAAAACAAATTTTTACTTTATAGTAAAATCATCTATATTTAGTACGGGGATAAATGTTAAATTATAGAGTAAATATTTTAGAAAGATAAAACCTCTATATGAGGCGATGGTAGGTGCACATGCAGAAAGAAGAGACAACAGGAGACCATCAAGAATTTGATGAGATGTACCGTAGGACACAGGCGGAAATATACAAGTTTATCCGCTACAGGGTGGCAGACAAGGAACTGGCAAAGGATGTCCTGCAAGAAACGTATTATGTTGCGTATAAAAAGTGGGATATTCTCTGTGAACATTCCAATCCAATGGGATGGCTGATCAATACTGCCAAGAATAAAATACGTGAACTGAATAAGTCATTGAAGAAGATAGAATGTGAAGTCGACCTGGATGCCGACGAATATACATTCACGGAAGACGGTTACGGAAAATCAGAACTTGATCTCATAATAACGAAAGGCCTGACGGAAGAGGAGAAGAACAGATTTTACAAATATTTTCTTCACGGGTATTCAATTTCTGAGCTGGCACAACTTGAGAAAATATCCGAGAACAATATGAGTGTCAGGAGCAGCAGATTGAGAAGCAAGATAGCCCAAAACATACCCGACGAGTCCGGTATCGACAAAAAATACAAAAAATCTGTAAGAATTGACAAAAAAGAATCATGTACTTAACGAGGGACCAATATTACACCAGATAAGGATATGCAGAAGGGAAAGGAATTGGAATTAAAATGAAGAAGCAGGATAACGAAAGCCTGATTCAGGAGCTTACCAAGCGGTTGGACTGGTACATTATGAAAGCATCAGATGAAGAGTTTGATGCGGATGAAGTACAGACATTAATGAAACTGCTGGACAACCTGAAAACAGAGGAAGACAATGTAGAAGATGAATTGCCTGTGGAAGAGGCATTGGATGATTTCTGGAAACATTGTGAGGAAAGGGAAGAAGAGGAGCGCCTGTTGCTTGGCACCGAAGAAGAGAAGGACAAAAGTGAACCTGTTGCAGAGAAAGAGGAGGACAAGCCCAGGAAGGGTAAGCTTCATAAAGTGCTCTGGTATTTTCACAGACGCAGATTTGCGGTAGTAGCGGCAGTGGTACTTGTCGTAATGGTACTCGGCGGTTCCTGGCAGGTAGTTGCCAATGCGGAGAAGCATGGAGGTTTCTTCTGGTGGATGGATAAGAACGAGGAAGGGACGACTATGATTACGGCACCGGAAGGTGTGGATATTAATTCGGATAATTATGTGATTGGAGAATATTACAATATAAAAGAAATACCAGAAAATTATAGTGAATATGTTGAAGAGATAGTTGAAATGGAAGGAAATTCTACGTATTTATTTAATTTTGCTAAGATAATTAAAAACAAATATAATGATACAGTGTATGTTTACATGAATAATGTTGATGATACTTTGAGATTTGAAATAAGAATATATCCTCAGGAAATTCAGAGAGTTAGGGAAACATATCCAGGTTATACTTTTGAAAAAGAATTTGAGGATGGGGGAATTAATTTTGATGTCTTTTCGAAAGAAGAGTCATCTGGGGAATATACCTACATAATGTATTTTTACTATGGTAAAGAAAAATATATTGTTATAGGCAGAAATGATGAGGAGAGGATCCAGGATATTGTAATAGCGTATAAAAATGTAATTTTAAGTCACGAGGGAAATCAGCAATAGGCTTCATACATAAAAACCTTGAAATTCTATGGTTAGAATTTTGAGGTTTTTTGTTTGTAAAAATAGAAACATAAAAATTGTAAATATGATGCTTAAGCGAATCGTTAAATGAATTAGTGGCCAAACGAATTAGTTGAATGAATCGTTGAATGAATTCGTTGAATGAATCGTTGAATGAATTTTGAAAAAGTTTGTAAGATTTGTGAGACACAAGTCATGAAGTATATAGAGGGACATCATGGCAAAGATGATAATACCTTAAATGTGTAGCAAAGTATTCTTATGATGGAAAGGAGCAAAGTATTGAAAAGAACGAAAAAGAGAAAGTGGAGTGTCAGAGCATTAGCAGCTATGTTAATTGCAATTTTGGCAATGCCAACAGCAGGCTTAAAAACGCATGCAGCGGAACTTACAGACAGTAATATTCCAAATGTAAATGTGACAAACAAAGAGGTTGAATACAATTCGACAGTGCAACCATTAACGACGATGGTTGATTGTGAGATCACAATGGCATTTACATTAAATGGATTAGAAATGACATTTACTACGCTATCTGTGGAAGTATCCAGTGTTATTGGAGTAAAAGATATAAAGGTACAGCAAAAAATGTGGTACGGCTGGAAAACAGTAATGACTTCTTCAGGGGCAGAAAATCAGAATCAAGATATTTTAGTTTGCGGAGTGACTTACCCCGACGCAGTTAACGGCAAAACCTACCGGGTACTTTGCACTCACTATGCAAACTATGATGTTTACGAAGAAGTTGTCAACGACACCGGTGCCTTCAAATTCGTACTATAACAATTAGAACTACCAGGTAACAAACAACACACAATAAACCCTTGCTACACTTACGAAAAAACTTAATAATGTATGAACTGCAGAAATACAAAGTACATATTACTTGCAGCAGGAACTACTGGGGGTGGGGATACAACAATGTATTCAGAAAGTATGCTAAAACCTGCATAAGGGAAAACGAAGGGAAAAATAAAATATACTGCAATTGTCACAGTGGGTGGGACAAAAATCTTCACGTGAAAGTATAAGGGGAAATCTTTCAGGAAAAAGATACAGCTGAACGCCTTACAGCTAATGGACATTTATGTCAGGGGTGACAACAAGCAGGATGAGAAAGAGAGAACAAAAGATGAAGCGAATAATGTGGGCAAATCCCATGATCAAGTCTGCCGGGTACGATGCCCAGCAGCAAATGTTGGAAATCGAATTTGCAAACAACGGACAGATCTGGCAGTTTGATAATGTACCGGAGGATATCTGGTATCGCTTTCGGAGTCACCATCTTCCGGAACTTTTTTTCCATAATTTCATTATGGGACATTATCCGGAACGAAGAATGCAGGAAATGGGGTAGGGAACCCAGGCATACGGGGAATACAAACAGGGGAATGAAATTATAACGCAGGAAGCCGCAGAGATAGCAATATCTCCTGCGGCTTCCTGCGTTACAAAATAACATTTTACATAAATCTCTTTCCCAAAAAAGTGGAATATGCTATACTGTTACAGAAGTCTTGTCTGATGGAGGCTGAGATTTTCGAAATAGGAAGAGAGACGTTAACAGATTCATGGCAAAAGAACTGCAACAGACATTGCCGGAAGCCCGGCGAAAAAGAGTGCAGCGGCTGAAGAAGATGATCATAGGCATCGTGGCGGCGGGAATCGTGATTCCGCTCCTGTGCTGTGTGTATCTGATCTGCAGGCTGCATACGATTGACGGAACTTTGAAGACACTGGAGCAGAGACTGGATGAACTGGATATCCGGAATCAGGAGTTACAGACGCTGCTGCAGCAGTTGCAGGAGCAGAAGAGTACACCGGTACAGACACCTCAGATACAGGAGGACAGTTCCGGCGCAGAAGCTTCAGAGCCGGTGGCGGAGGAAAGCTCCGGGCAGGAAGAAATTCACAAGGTGTATCTGACGTTCGACGATGGCCCCAGTATTTATACGAATGACATCCTGGATATTTTAGACAGCTACAATGTCAAAGCCACATTTTTTGTGGTGGGAAAAGAAGGAACCAATGCAGAAGAGGCGCTGCAAAGGATCGTTGACGAAGGACATACGCTGGGAATGCATTCATACAGTCATAAATATAAGGAATTGTACGAATCAATGGACAGTTTTACACAGGATTTTGCCCGGATCAGGGACTCCATCTATCAGGCCACCGGAGTGGAGAGTGTCTGTTACCGGTTCCCGGGTGGAAGCTCCAATACGATCAGCGAGATCGATATGAATGATTTTATCGATTATCTGGACAGTCAGGGAGTGGAATACTACGACTGGAATGTGTCCTCCGGAGACGGCGGAAGCATGAAGTTATCCACGGATACATTACTGGAAAACTGTACCAAGGATATCGATACCAGAGACACGTCTATCATACTGTTGCATGATTCCGCGGAGAAGCCGACTACAGTGGAAGCTTTGCCGGATATCATAGAGAATATTCTGGCCCGGCCGGATACAGTGATCCTGCCGATTACGGAAAATACCAGGCCGATTCATCATATAGAGTAGGAATACCTGTAAGAAGAGAATGCCTGTTGCGGTTTTGATCGTTCGCAGAACGCGAAAACCGCTGATAAATAACAAGAAACAAATGGAGGTACATAATCATGGGATTTTTCTCAGACTTGAAGGAAGATCTGTCCCAGGCGGTCAATGAACTGATGCCGGAGGAAGAGCTGGATCAGGCAGCCGTGGAAGAGACGAAGGAGCAGCCGGTGGAAAATACGCAGGAGACAACGGAAGAGACTCCGATGGAGCCGCAGGCGGAAGAGACACCAAATGACAATGCAGCATTGGAAGAAATGTTGAAGAACCTGGATTCTATTGAAATTCCCCAGGAAAAAGAAGAACAGCCGGAAGAGGAAACAACGGCAGAAGAATCCCGGATAGAGGAAGCTCCCATAGGAGAGGCCGTACCGGAACTGGATCTGGACAGTATACTTCAGAACGATATGACTGTGGACAGTGTTCTGAAGCAGGAGAATACAGAGAATAGCAAAGGAGCAGAGAAGAGAATGGACGCAAAAATCGCATCAGATGAAACAGCAGTTATCACCGCAGGTATGGTTATCACCGGAGATGTAAGTTCTGAAGGATCTATGGATCTGGTAGGTACGATCAACGGAAATATTGATATTCTGGGCAAACTGAATATTACCGGATATATCAATGGAAATTCCAAGGCTGCCGAGATCTTTGCAGAGGGAGCCAAGATCAACGGTGAGATCGTCAGCGAAGGTTCTGTAAAAATCGGTGCAAGTTCTGTAGTCATCGGCAACATCACTGCCATCAGCGCAGCTATTGCAGGTGCGGTAAAGGGCGATATTGATGTACAGGGACCTGTAGTGCTGGATTCTTCCGCCATCGTAATGGGCAACATCAAGTCCAAGTCCGTACAGATCAACAACGGTGCCGTAATCGAAGGTATGTGCTCTCAGTGCTATGCGGATGTCAGCCCGACTTCCTTCTTCGATGATTACAAGCCCGAGAAAAAGAAAGTAAAATAAGGAGCATATGACCATGAAGAGAATATTACTGAAGCTTAGTGGAGAAGCACTGGCAGGAGAGAAGAAGACCGGTTTTGACGAGGAGACCGTCAGAAAGGTAGCATTACAGGTAAAGGAACTGGTAGATGACGGTATTCAGGTAGGTATCGTTATCGGTGGTGGCAATTTCTGGAGAGGACGTTCCAGTGAGAACATTGACCGTACCAAGGCAGACCAGATCGGAATGCTGGCTACGATCATGAACTGTATTTATGTCTCCGAGATTTTCCGTTCCGTAGGCATGATGACCAATATCCTGACACCTTTTGAGTGCGGATCCTTTACCAAGCTGTTTTCCAAGGACAGAGCAAATAAATATTTTGCCAAAGGTATGGTAGTGTTCTTCGCAGGTGGTACGGGACACCCTTATTTCTCCACCGATACCGGCGTTGTTCTTCGTGCCATTGAGGTAGAGGCAGATGTCATTCTGCTGGCTAAGGCAATCGACGGTGTCTACAATGCAGATCCCGCCAAAGATCCTACAGCGAAGAAATATGATGAAGTATCTATTGATGAAGTAATTGCCAAAAATCTTCAGGTAGTGGATATGACCGCTTCCATTCTGGCCAGAGACAACAAGATGCCCATGTGGGTATTCGGCCTGAATGAAGAGAACAGCATTGTGAATACCTTGAAGGGCAAGTTCAACGGAACCAAGGTAACCGTATAATTTCAGAAAATAAAAATGGAAAGGCGCAGAGCGCAGAAGAGAGGAAAACAATGGACGCAAGAGTACAGGTATATAGTGACAAGATGCAGAAGGCTTATGAGTTTCTGGAGGCAGATTTTGCTGCTATCCGTGCGGGACGTGCGAACCCTCATGTATTAGACAAACTGAGAGTTGACTACTATGGAACTCCTACCCCCATTCAGCAGGTGGGTAATGTAACCGTTCCCGAGGCACGTATCATCCAGATCGCTCCCTGGGAGAAGTCTCTGATCAAAGAGATCGAGAAAGCAATCATGACTTCCGATATCGGTATCAACCCTTCCAACGACGGCAGTGTGATCCGCCTGGTATTCCCGGAGCTTACCGAGGAACGCAGAAAAGATCTGGTAAAAGAAGTAAAGAAGAAGGGTGAGGAAGGCAAAGTAGCTATCCGTAATATCAGAAGAGACGGCAACGATGCCTTCAAGAAGCTGGCAAAGACAGAAGTATCCGAAGATGAGATCAAGGGTCTGGAAGATGATCTGCAGAAGCTTACCGACAAGTATGTAAAGGATATTGATGCTCTGATCGACAGCAAGTCCAAGGAAATCATGACGGTTTAAGAAGGTTTAAAACTATGGAAGAGAATCTGAAAATTCCGAATCATGTAGCAATTATTCTGGACGGCAACGGCCGTTGGGCCAAAGCAAAAGGAATGCCCCGCAATTACGGGCATATGCAGGGAGCCAAGACGGTGGAAGTGATCTGTGAAGAGGCGTACCGTATGGGAATCCAGTATCTGACAGTATATGCTTTTTCTACAGAGAACTGGAACCGCCCGCAGGATGAAGTGGACGCGCTGATGAAGCTGCTCCGCAATTATATGAAGACCTGTCTGAAGACAGCGGAGAAGAACCGTATGTGTGTCAGAGTCCTGGGTGACAAGACCAGACTGGATGAGGATATCCGGACGCGGATCGCGGAACTGGAAGAGGCCACAAAGAACAACGATGGCCTGCATTTCCAGATTGCCATCAATTACGGAGGCAGGGATGAGATCGTCCGTGCAGTGAAAAAACTGTCCGCAAAAGTACAGAGTGGAGAAGTGGATCCTGCAGGGATCACGGCAGATACTCTGGAAGGATACCTGGATACTGCTGGAATTCCGGATCCGGATCTGTTGATCCGTACCTGCAATGAGCAGAGAATCTCTAATTTCCTGCTGTGGCAGCTGGCTTATACGGAATTTTACTTTACTCCGGTTCCCTGGCCGGATTTTACAAAAGAAGAATTGATGAAGGCTGTGGAAGCATATAATCATAGAGACAGAAGATATGGCGGCCTGAAGGAGGAATAGCTTATGTTTTGGACCCGTTTGCTCAGTGGCATTGTATTGCTTGTCATTGCACTGGCTACGTTCAGCTTCGGCAATATATTTTTAGCAGTGCCGCTGTGGCTTATTTCTCTGATTGCATACAGAGAGCTTACCAAGGCATTAAGATGTGCAACGGATGAGAAAAAATTTAATGCACTGGAGTGGATCGGCTTTGTGGGCGTGACGGCATATTACGCAACACTGTTTTTTACCAGGGATCATACATTACTGCTCATGTGTATCGTGGGCCTGTTCATGGCGGAAATGTTCTGTTATGTGGCATTGTTTCCGAAATACGAGGCAAGTCAGGTCATGGCAGCCGTATTTTCCTTCCTGTATGCACCGGTGCTGTTGTCCTTTGTCTATCTCACCCGCGAGTGTGAGACCGGAATCTATCTGGTATGGCTGATCCTGATCAGTTCCTGGGGATGCGATACTTGTGCCTATGTCGTCGGAAAGCTGATCGGGAAGAAGCATATTTTCCCGGAATTAAGTCCTCATAAGTCCCTGGAAGGCTGTATCGGCGGTGTCGTCGGGGCAGCACTGATCGGTGGACTGTATGCACATTTTTTTGTGGAGACGGCATTCCCGGACCGGACAATTACATGGATCATTGCCTTTATCTGCGCCGCAGGTGCAGTGATGAGCATGGTGGGAGATCTGGCGGCCTCTGCCATCAAGAGGAACCATAATATTAAAGATTATGGGAAACTGATTCCCGGACATGGTGGGATTATGGATCGTTTTGACAGTATGACGGTGACAGCACCGATGACCTATTTCCTTACCATTTTGCTGATGGGACTCAGATAGAGGAGTGAAAATACATGAAAAAGATAGCAATTCTGGGGTCTACCGGTTCGATCGGAACCCAGACTCTGGAAGTCGTGAGGAATAATCCGGAGCTGCAGGTGGTAGCACTGGCAGCAGGAAAAAGTGTAGAACAGATGGAGCAGCAGATCCGAGAATTCCATCCGTTGATCGCAGGTATGTGGAGCGAGGAGGCGGCAGCAGATCTGCGCAGCCGTGTTGCGGATCTTCCTGTGAAGGTCGTGACCGGAATGGACGGACTGCTGGAGATCGCAGTGATGCCCGAAGCACAGGTATTAGTGACGGCGATTGTGGGCATGATTGGTATCAGACCTACGATCGCGGCCATTGAGGCAGGAAAGGATATTGCTCTTGCAAATAAAGAGACTCTGGTGACTGTCGGACACATCATTATGCCGTTGGCGGCGAAGATGGGTGTGAAGATCCTGCCGGTGGACAGTGAACACAGCGCCATTTTCCAGTCACTGAACGGAGAACCGAAGGGCAGGATCGAGAAAATTCTGCTGACTGCATCCGGTGGACCCTTCCGAGGAAAGACAAGAGAACAGCTGCAGAATATTCAGGTGGAGGATGCATTAAAGCATCCTAACTGGTCCATGGGACGGAAGATTACGATAGATTCTTCCACGCTGGTAAATAAAGGACTGGAAGTCATGGAAGCAAAATGGCTGTTTGGTGTGGATCTGGATCAGATCCAGGTCATTGTGCATCCCCAAAGTATTATTCATTCCGCCGTACAATATGTGGACGGTGCGGTAATTGCACAGCTGGGAACTCCGGATATGAAACTCCCGATCCAGTATGCGCTGTTCTATCCGGATCGTCGTCCGATGCCGGGCAGACGGCTGGATTTCTATGAACTGGCACAGGTGACATTCGAGAAGCCGGATATGGAGACGTTCTACGGATTGAAGCTTGCTTATGATGCACAACGCATCGGCGGCAGTATGCCTACGGTGTACAACGCAGCCAACGAGAAAGCAGTAGGACTGTTCTTAGATCGCAAGATCGCTTATCTTCAGATCCCGGAGTTGATTCAGGAAGCCATGGAGCAGCATAAGGTGATCGAGAACCCGAATGTGGAGGAAATCCTGGAGACAGAAGCATCTGTTTACAGTTATATCGACGGCAAGGGATTCTGATCCTAAAATAGAAGCATGATATGAGAGGCAATAAATGGTTACATTGATCTTGTTTGTATTGATCTTCGGGGTGGTGGTCATCTCACATGAATTCGGACATTTTCTGCTGGCGAAAGCCAATGGGATTCATGTGATAGAATTTTCCGTGGGCATGGGTCCGAATCTGTTTTCTTTTCAAAAAGGAGACACCAAATATTCTCTGAAGCTGCTTCCCATCGGTGGAGCCTGTATGTTTGAAGGCGAAGATGGACTGAATGAAAAAGAAGACGGGGAAGACCACAGCGGATCGTTTTTAAATGCCAATGTATGGGCGCGGATCTCCACTGTCCTGGCGGGACCGGTATTTAATTTCATCCTTGGATTTATCATTGCTTTTATTATGGTGAATCTGATCGTGATCCGTGATCCCGTGGCGACGGAGATCGTGGATGGCGGTGCGGCGCAGGAAGCCGGACTGCAGCCCGGAGACAGAATTCTCTCTCTGAATGGCAGTAAGATTCATCTGTATGAAGAAATACAGCTGTTTACGCTGACCTACCGGGGCGGGAATGTCACGGTACAGTATGAGCGTGACGGAGTAAAAGGAACTACAACCCTGACTCCTAAGTATGATGAGAGTGCAGGACGTTATATGATCGGCATCAGTAACGCGGATTTTGTACAGCTGTCCGGACTGGACTGCTTCCGTTACTCCTGGTATGAGATGCGTTATTGTGTGACGATGACCTGGAAGAGCCTGGCGATGCTGGTGCAGGGGCAGGTATCCAGACAGGATGTGGCAGGACCGGTCGGGATTGCCGTGAACGTCGTGGGAAAAACCTACGAAAGTACAAAAGACTACGGCTGGCAGAATGTACTGGTGAATATGTTGAATATCACCCTGATGCTTACGGTGAATCTGGGGATTCTGAATCTTCTGCCGATCCCCGCGCTGGACGGCGGCCGACTGGTATTCCTGATCTGGGAAGCCATCACACACAAGCCGGTGCCTCCCGAAAAAGAAGGCATGGTACACTTTATTGGACTGATGTTCTTCATGGTACTGATGGTGTTCCTGTTATTTAATGATCTGGTTAATATCTTCGGATAAGCCGGATAATTCAAGACGTTCAATAAGTAAGATCCGTTGACAAAGGGCATACCGCATGGTATGCTCTTTTTATATTTGTGCAAGGCACATTTCTTTGAAAAATTTCATGCCGATCGGCAAAAATTTCCTGATGTAGCAATGTAACACTGAAGTAAGAAACAGTACGGACAAAACAGAATAAAAAAGGAGGAATGCGTATGGAGCATGTGACAGCCTGTTATTGGCAAAAGGAAACACCGGCAGAGCTGTTTTTATCTTTGCAGCAACGAAAATACCGTAGGCTGGGGATTTCCGTGGTATGCGCCTGTATCTCGGACAACGGGGAACTGGTAAGAAGTCTGCAAAACAAAATGGAGGAGGAACTGGAAGAAGAGAATGTCTGGAGGCCGTTTCGGGAAGAAATATTGCAGGAGAAATGGATGGACATTATAAGGCAGCAAAAGCAGGATGACAGTTATGCGGGAATTTTATGCGTGGGGAGCAGAGTATTGTTTTTCAGTCACGGGAGAATGCGGATCTGTGGATGTTTTCAAAGATTCGGCAGGACACAATGGAGGACGATGCAGGAATCCTGCATGGCGGGAGAAGTGGAACCGGGGACGGCCATGTTGATGGCGGACAATGGGTTCCTGAATTTCTGTGAAGAGGAACTGACAGCATGTCTGCAACCGCAGATTGTAGGAAGACCGGATGCACGGCAACGCGTGGAAGGTGCTGCAAGACGGCTGAAGGAACTGGGAGAAAAGGCGGAGAGACACGGAGGAACACACATGGGAGCGGTGTGGATCCTGCCGGTTATGGGAGGAAAAGGATGGAGCAGAGAATAACAGAAAATATGGGCAGATCACTAAAAGAACATGGCTATCTGGATCCGGTATTTGTGGGCAAGGGGAGTTTCGCAAAGGTTTACCGCGTCCGGGACGAAAAAAGGGACTTTCAGGCATGTAAGATATCGAAAGTTACAGAACAGTGGGAACAGGAGTGCCGTAACAGCAGAGAGATCTGTCATCCTCTGTTTCCGGCCTACAGAGAACATTGGACAGACGGGGAATGGGGGTATCTGGTCATGGAATTCTGGGATGGCTGTGACTTGCGGAAAATGCTGGACAGGAGGGGGAGACTGTCACCGGGACAGGCGGCCCGGATAGCTTTGCAGATTACAGAGGGATTGCAATATCTGCATGAACGGCCGCATCCGTTTCTCTACCGGGATCTGAAGCCGGAAAATATCCGCATCCGCGTGGATGGCAGAGCGGGGATTCTGGATCTGGGATGTCTGTGGAACCGGGAGCAGGACTGGTCGGGAGCGGGAAACCGAAGCTTCAGCGCTCCGGAGCAGTTCGTGCCGGGGGAGATTCCCGGGGAAGAGAGTGATGTCTATGCAGTGGGCAGACTGCTGGCAGTTATGTTGGGAGATGACACAGACGGCACAGTCAGACAATCTGGGGGAATAAGGAGGCGTAATGCGGAAAAACGTTGCGGACGAAAAGAGCAAAGACAGGAAAAATGGCTTCGCAAAGTGATCGCCATGGCAACCTGTGAAGAGCGTAAGGATCGTATCCCGGAGATCAAAATGCTGCGTACTCTTTTGATGGTGATGGATGATTCCGGGAGGGAGAGGAAACGTGCATGTAGGGCAGCTGATTTTTACTATGTCCGGAAGTTGTACTGCCCATAGTTGTACGTTCCGTGCTCGAACACAATCAAGAAATTTTACAAAAAAGTGCTTGCTGTTTTGGAGAGAAATGAGTATACTGTAACTAAAGGTTCAAAGAAGCGAATGAGGACCGGAAGCAATTAAATTTACATAGCAAAAAGGAGAAGAGTTATGCGTTTTTTTATTGACACTGCAAAAGTAGAAGACATTAAGAAAGCAAATGACATGGGGGTTATTTGCGGAGTAACTACCAATCCCTCCCTGATCGCAAAAGAGGGCAGAGATTTCGTAGAAGTGATCAAAGAGATTGCATCCATCGTGGACGGACCTATCAGCGGTGAGGTAAAGGCTACCACCGTAGATGCAGAGGGTATGATCAAAGAAGGAAGAGAGATTGCAGCGATCCATCCGAATATGGTCGTTAAGATCCCTATGACTGTAGAGGGTTTAAAAGCATGTAAGGTATTAAGCTCTGAGGGAATCAAGACCAATGTGACCCTGATCTTCTCTGCGAACCAGGCTCTGTTGGCTGCCCGCGCAGGTGCTACCTATGTATCTCCTTTCCTGGGCAGACTGGATGATATCAGCACCAGAGGTGTAGATCTGATCCGTGATATCGCTGATATTTTCGCAGTGACCGATCTGGATACCCAGATCATCGCAGCAAGCGTGCGTAATCCCATCCATGTAACCGATTGTGCACTGGCAGGTGCGGATATTGCTACCGTTCCTTACTCCGTTATCGAGCAGATGGTAAAGCATCCTCTGACTGATGCCGGTATCGCCAAGTTCCAGGCAGATTATAAGGCAGTCTTTGGTGAATAGTCTGTCAATGCATAGGCGGGACGACTGCTTGCAGGCAGGAACGCCTATGCATTAGACGGACAAACAGACATGAGCAAGTAGGGCGACAGCCCGGAATGCGAATGGCTGTAGCGGTTCGAGAGTGCGAAGCACGGAGAAGCGCGTGATTCACCAAAGAAGACGCACCGTGAGCAAGTAGGGCGACAGCCCGGAATGCGAATGGCTGTAGCGGTTCGAGAGTGCGAAGCACGGAGAAGCGCGTGATTCACCAAAGAAGACGCACCGTGAGCAAGTAGGGCGACAGCCCGGAATGCGAATGGCTGTAGCGGTTCGAGAGTGCGAAGCACGGAGAAACGCGTGATTCACCAAAGATACTGACACAGTAAGAAGCTGTACAGAGAATATCTCTGTACAGCTTCTTTTGGGTTCTGTCGATTCCGGCAGAGCTTATTTCATCTGCTCTTCCTGCTTCTTGATCATACGACGGACCATCTCACCGCCGATGCTTCCTGCTTCCTTAGAAGTAAGGTCGCCGTTGTAACCCTCTTTCAGGTTAACACCCAGCTCAGATGCTACCTCAGTCTTGAAACGGTCCATTGCAGCCTTTGCTTCGGGAACTTCTACTCTATTGGTTTTACTTGCCATTTCGTTCACCTCCGTTTGGATTTGGGTTTTCTTGTTTCAGATAAGCGCTTTTTGTGATCACTTATCTTGGTATTAGTATGAGCATCGGCTTTTTTTTCATGCTGGTAAGTTTTTCATTTTTATGTTACACTCAAACAGCAACGAAGGATACGGAGACCGGAAAGCGTGACCAACGATCCACTGACCGGAATCCCACAGAAGTGACTGACCTTTGAAGCTACGTCGTAACTGCGGAAGCTGAGAAGAGAAGGTGTTTTTTTGTTGTCAAAATGTAACTATTCAGAACCCCTTCGAATAAGAAGGCTGATACTTCATGCTTGCATGCAAGTAGCAGTTTTCTTATTCGCAAGGTGACTTGAATAGAGTCACTGCCCCGTACATGAGCAAAATTAGCTGCCTTGCAGCGAGAAAGCACGATTTATCGTGCGGTTTTGCGAATGCTGGGGTGGGCTGAATAGTTACATTGTAACTATTTTATGATGCCAGGGTCAAAAGGTCTAAGCCCACATGAGCTTGCTCATAGGTGGGTGAAAGACCTTAGGACCCGCCCCGATATGAGCATAAAAGTGGGATGATAATCCCACGATATGCGAATATTGGGTAGGGTGCTATGTGCCAGTGGCACATGTCTAGCACGGACCGAAGCGGAGCGGAGACGTGGGAGTGCGTAGCACGGAACAATCCGTAGGCATCAAAGTCGGGGGCTTTTGACCCCGACATCATTTTATGACAGAAAGGCGAAAAAACAATGAAAAAGAAAACAAAAATCACAAAAACTCTGGCACTTGCATTGACTCTTGGACTGTTGTGCAGCGGTCTTGCCGGATGCGGACAGGCACAGAGTGTGGAAACAGTGTCGGAAGATCTGGCAGCGGAGAGCGTACAGCCCACTGAAACGGTGGAGAGTACGGAAACCGTTGCGGAAGGCACAGAAGCCACAGCAGAAAATACGGAGACCGCGGATGGCACGCTGGTACGTGTGGCATCCTTAAAGGGACCGACCTCATTAGGACTTTTATTTTTAATGAATAAAGCAGACAAGGGTGAGACTGCCAATACCTATGAATTCCAGATGGCTACTGGTGCAGATGAGATCCTGCCGCTGATGGTAAAGGGAGATCTGGACATTGCACTGGTACCCGCCAATGTGGCAAGCGTTCTCTATCATAAGACACAGGGCGGTGTGGAAGTCATTGATATCAATACTCTGGGTGTACTTTATATGGTATCCGGAGAAGACGGCCTGACAAACTTTACCGATCTAAAGGGTAAGACCATTTATCTGACTGGAAAAGGAACCACACCGGACTATGTATTGCAGTACCTGCTGACAGCAAATGGTATGTCTGCGGATGACGTGATACTGGAGTATAAATCCGAAGCAACAGAGGTGGCATCTGTACTGGCAGAAGATCCCACAGCCATCGGCCTGTTGCCCCAGCCTTTTGTTACCGCAGCCTGCATGCAGAATGATGCACTGAAAGTGATCTTCGACTTAAACGAAGAGTGGAATAAGGTACAGGGAGAGGACGGCAGCAGCATGGTCACCGGTGTAACGGTGGTTCGCAAGGAATTCCTCGAGGAGAACGAAGAAGCAGTGAAATCCTTTATGGAAGATCATAAGGCAAGTGCGGAAGACATTAATGCAGACCCTGCCACCGGTGCTGCACTGGCAGTGGAAGCCCAGATCGTAGCCAAAGAGCCCATTGCTCAGAAAGCAATTCCGAACTGCAACATTACCTATATTGACAAAGCTGAAATGAAGCAGGCACTTTCCGGATACCTTGACGTACTGTTCCACCAGGATTCCCTGTCCATAGGTGGCGGACTTCCGGAATCCGATTTCTATTATGATGCAGAATAAGGGTAAAATATACGTTAAAAAATTTATAATACTGTTGTTCTGGCTGGGAGTATGGCAGATTCTGGCAATGTGTGTGGACAATTTCCTGCTGGTGGTGACACCTTTGCAGGCATTGCGGGCACTGCTTACTCTGGCCGGGCAGGTGGAGTTCTGGCGGAGTGCCTTTGATTCGCTGTGGCGGATCGCCTTCGGCTTTTTGCTGGGGGCGGTATTGGCACTTCTTCTGGCGGCCATCAGCTACCGTTATCCGCTGGCGGAAGAAGTCCTGCGTCCTTTCATGGTATTCTGCAAGGCAGTACCGGTAGCGGTATTTGCAGTGCTTTTGCTGATCTGGTGGGGTTCTTCCATGCTGGCGGTGGCTATCTGTTTTCTGGTAGTATTTCCGAATATTTACCTGAATACGCTGGAAGGACTAAAGAGCGCGGACAGAGGGCTGTTAGAGATGGCGGAGGTATTCCGCCTTCCCCTTGGTACTCAGTTCTTCTACATTTACCGTCCGGCGTTAAAGCCTTTTTTGCTCAGCGCGTTTCAGCTATCTCTGGGAATGTGCTGGAAGTCCGGAGTGGCGGCGGAAGTGATTGGCACTCCCAGTCATTCCATCGGTGGAGCACTGTATCTGGCGAAGATTTATCTGGATACGGCGGATCTGTTTGCCTGGACAGCGGTGATCGTAGTACTCAGTGTATTTTTTGAAAAAATAATATTCTACGGGATTGAAGTCTTTTTCCGGTGGGAGCCTGCCTGTAAGGATCCCTCCATGCCACAGAAAATCGCTGGCAGAGAACAGCGCACCCTGTGTGTAAGGAATCTTGGAAAAAGTTTTCACAATCAATGGATCTTCCGACATGTGGATCACGAATTTCACAGCGGGGAACCGTATGTACTGGATAACCCTTCCGGCAGTGGCAAGACCACTTTTTTCCGGTGTCTGTGCGGACTGGAGCGGCCGGAGGAGGGAGAAGTGTCGGAAATGGATGCTTTTGCCATGCAATTCCAGGAGGATCGTTTGTGTGAAGACTGTAGTGCCGTGAAGAATCTGGAAATGATCCTGGGAGATGCTTCACAGGCGAGAACGGCATTGACGCAGTTGTTGCCGGAAGAAGCGTTGGATCAGCCCTGCCACGAACTATCGGGAGGCATGAAACGGAGAGTGTCTCTGGTACGGGCCATGGAGGCGGGAGCGCAGTGTGTTCTGCTGGATGAGCCTTTTACCGGACTGGATGAAGAAAACCGCAAAAAGGCCGAAGACTATATCCGGAGGAAGACGAGAGGCCGGATCGTGATGATAGCTACTCATATCAGAACCGGAGAAGAATTTTCGGAAATGACGCAGATGCAGATATAGAAACCACAGGAGGAAGACCGATATGGAAAAAGGTACGGAAAATACAAGAGTGACCCTGATCGGCATTATTGTGGAGGATCCGGAGGCGGCGATAAGGATCAACGGACTTTTACACGAATATGGGGAATATATCATCGGCAGAATGGGGATACCTTATCATGAAAAGCAGATGAACATCATCAGTGTGGTCATGGATGCCCCCCAGGAAAAAGTCAGTGCCCTGTCGGGGAAGCTGGGAATGATCCCCGGAGTCAGCACAAAGTGCCTGTATGCCCCGGACGCGCAAAAAGCCCCAAAATAAAAAGGTTGTCAATTCCTCCAACTTATGCTATAATTGCAAAATGACTGCGACTGGATACAGACCCGCAAGGGTATAAAGGAGGAAATGTTATAATGAGTTTACAGGTTGAAAAGTTAGAGAAAAACATGGCCAAGCTGACCATCGAAGTATCTGCTGAAGAACTGGAGAAGGCAATCGAAGGTGCTTACCAGAAGAATAAGAACAAGATCAGCATTCCCGGTTTCCGTAAGGGCAAAGCTCCCCGTAAGATGATCGAGCAGATGTACGGCAAGTCCGTATTCTATGAGGATGCAGCAAACGCACTGATTCCCGATGCTTACGATAAGGCTCTGGAAGAGTGTGAGGAGCAGATCGTATCTTCTCCGAAGATCGATGTGACCCAGTTAGAGGCCGGCAAGCCTTTCATCTTTACCGCAGAGGTTGCTCTGAAGCCTGAAGTTACTCTTGGCAAATACAAGGGTGTGAAGGTTGACAAGATCGACGTTAAGGTAAGCGATGAGGATATCGACGCTGAGATCAACAGAGAGCGTGAGAGCAATGCCAGAACCATCAGCGTGGAAGACCGTGCTGTTAAGGACGGCGATATGACCGTTATCGATTTCGAAGGTTTTGTAGACGGTGTTGCATTTGAGGGCGGCAAGGGTGAGAACTATCCCCTGACCATCGGTTCCGGTTCCTTCATTCCCGGTTTTGAAGAGGCACTGGTTGGTGCTGAACTGAACAAGGAGACCGAAGTAAACGTAACCTTCCCTGAGGATTATCATGCAACCGAGCTGGCAGGCAAGCCTGCAGTATTCAAGTGCACCGTTAAGGAGATCAAGGAGAAGCAGCTTCCTGATCTGGATGACGAGTTCGCAAGCGAGGTATCCGATTTCGATACTATGGCTGAGTATAGAGAAGATGTACAGAAGAAGCTGACTTCCAAGAAGGAAGAGGAAGCTAAGATTGCCAAGGAAGAGGCAGTTCTGGATGCAGTGATCGCAGACGCTCAGATGGAGATCCCCGATGCTATGTTAGAGACCCAGCAGAGACAGCTGTTAGAGAACTTTGCACAGAGAATCCAGGCACAGGGAATCACTCTGGAGCAGTACATGCAGTTCACCGGTCTGACCGCTCAGACCATGATGGAGCAGCTGAAGCCCGAAGCACTGAAGAGAATCCAGTCCCGTCTGGTTCTGGAAGCTGTAGCAGCTGCTGAGAAGATGGAAGCTACCGAGGAAGACTTCGAAGCTGAAGTTAAGAGCATGGCAGAAGCTTACCAGATGGAAGCTGACAAGGTAAAAGAGCTTCTGGGTGAGCAGGGCGCTAAGCAGGTGAAGGAAGATATCTGTGTAAGAAAGGCAGCTGATTTCATCGTAGACAACGCTAAGGAAGCAAAGGCTGCAGCCAAGAAGACCACCAAGAAGGAAAAGGCAGCAGAAGAGAAGCCCGAAGAAGCATAATATATGCTTTAAGATACGATAGGAAGAGAAAGCGGATTCCCACATCCGCAGGGAGGTGGGGATACGCTTTCTTTTAAATTTTTATTAAATCTTCGGAATCTCGTTGAAAAAGCCTGATAAGTAGGATACGATAGTAATATTAATCAGAAGCAATGGAGGTTTTAGAATATGAGTTTAGTACCTTACGTCATTGAACAGACCAGCAAGGGTGAGCGGTCTTATGATATTTATTCCAGATTATTGAAGGACAGGATCATCTTTCTGGGAGAGGAAGTAAATGAGACTTCCGCCAGTATCGTTGTGGCACAGTTATTGTTCCTGGAAGCGGAGGATCCCGATAAGGATATCCATCTGTATATCAACAGCCCGGGCGGAAGCGTTACTGCAGGTATGGCAATTTATGATACCATGAAATATATCAAGTGCGATGTGTCCACCGTATGTATTGGTATGGCAGCCAGCATGGGAGCTTTCCTTTTAGCAGGCGGTGCCAAGGGCAAGCGTTTTGCACTGCCCAATGCAGAAATTATGATTCATCAGCCACTGGGTGGAACACAGGGTCAGGCTACCGAGATTGAGATCGCAGCAAAGCATATTCTTCGTACCAAGGAGAAGTTGAACCGTATGCTGGCTGAGAACACCGGCAAGGATTATGAGACCATCTGCGCAGACACCGAGAGAGATAACTGGAAAAGCGCTGAGGAAGCTTGTGAGTATGGTCTGATCGATAAGGTGATCACCTTCCACGAGGCATAAAACAACAGGAGTATAATAATGGCAGGAAAAAATTCCGGAAATGACATCAGATGTTCATTTTGTAATAAGACCCAGAGTCAGGTCCGCAAGCTGATCGCGGGACCTGCAGGGGTATATATCTGTGATGAGTGCGTAGACATCTGCGCAGACATCCTGGAGGAAGAACTGGAAGATGAAGAAGTGGAAGAGACTGCGAGTCCCGACATTAACCTTCTGAAACCCAAGGAGATCAAGAACTTCCTGGATGAATACGTCATCGGACAGGAGGAGGCCAAAAAAGTCCTCTCCGTTGCGGTGTACAATCATTACAAAAGAGTAACGGCTCCCAAGGATCTGAATGATGTGGAGCTGCAAAAGAGTAATATTATCATGGTAGGCCCTACCGGTTCCGGTAAGACTTACCTGGCCCAGACACTGGCCAAGATCATCAATGTACCGTTTGCCATAGCGGATGCCACCACACTGACCGAAGCGGGTTATGTAGGTGAGGATGTGGAGAACATCCTGTTAAAGCTGATCCAGGCGGCAGATTATGATGTAGAGCGTGCACAGTACGGTATCGTATATATTGACGAGATCGATAAGATCACGAAAAAGAGCGAGAATGTATCCATTACCCGTGATGTGTCCGGAGAAGGTGTACAGCAGGCTCTGTTAAAAATCATCGAGGGTACTGTGGCAAGCGTACCTCCCCAGGGAGGCAGAAAGCATCCTCATCAGGAGCTGATTCAGATCGATACCACCAACATTCTGTTTATCTGCGGCGGTGCTTTCGATGGACTGGAGAAGATCGTAGAGTCCAGACTGGATCGTAAGGCCATCGGTTTCAATACGGAGCTGGGCAGAAGAGAGGATAAGGATATCAGCGAACTGCTGCAGGAAGTAACTCCTCATGATCTGGTGAAGTTCGGTCTGATCCCCGAGTTCGTAGGACGTGTGCCTATCTGTGTCTCCTTAAGAGGACTGGACAGAGAAGCACTGATCCGTATTCTTCAAGAGCCGAAGAACGCTCTGGTAAAACAGTACCAGAAGCTGTTCCAGATGGATAACGTAGAATTGAGCTTTGAGCAGGATGCCATCGAGGCTATTGCTGACAAGGCACTGGAACGCAAGACCGGAGCCAGAGGCTTACGCTCCATTATGGAATCCGTAATGATGGATACCATGTATGAGATTCCTTCGGATGACACCATCGAAGAATGTGTTGTCACCAAGGCGGCAGTGGATGGAGAGAGCGAGCCCCTCACCATACATGATGAATCTCTGAAAAAGGCAAAATAATCCGGGCGCTGCCTTGTGGTCACACAGGGCAGCGTTTTGTGCAAAAAAGTACAAACCTAAGATGCGCAAAAGCAGCGCAGGAATGGAGTTTTTATGATCATAAAGAATGTAAGTCTGGAAACGGTCTGTGGTATTACCAGCAAGCTTCCGGAGAATATACATCCCGAAGTGGCATTCGCCGGGAAAAGTAATGTCGGCAAATCCTCTCTGATCAACGGATTGATGAACCGTAAGTCTCTGGCCAGGACCAGTTCCCAGCCGGGCAAGACACAGACCATCAATTATTACAACATTAACGATGAAATCTACTTTGTAGATCTGCCTGGCTACGGCTATGCACAGGCCAATGAGCATGTGAAAGCCCAGTGGGGTAAGATGATCGAAGATTATCTGCATAAATCCAAACAGCTGAAGCTGGTATTTCTGCTGATCGATATCCGGCATGCTCCCTCAGAGAACGACCGGATCATGTATGACTGGATCCGTCGCAATGGCTACGATCCCATCATCATTGCCACCAAGCTGGACAAGATCAACCGCAGTCAGATACAGAAGCAGGTGAAGCTGATCCGCACCACCTTGCAGGCCGGAGCGGATACACAGATCGTACCTTATTCCGCACAGACGAAACAGGGAAGGGAAGAAATCTACGAGATCCTGGACGGTGTCTTGGCTGCAGAGGATCCTGCACAGGAATAGACCGTAGGAATGGTGAATGAGTGTAGAGACATAATGCGTGAGAGAGTGAGAGTATATGAAGAAATATTGTAAAGCCTTAGTGAATCTGGGTATGGCATTTATTATATTACTATTGATTGTTTTCCTGGTGCCGAAGCTGTTAGTATTCTTTGCACCGTTTGTAGCAGGCTGGATCATAGCGTTGATCGCCAGTCCCCTGGTGCGTTTTTTTGAGGAAAAGGTAAAGATCAAGCGAAAAGCGGGAAGTGCATTTGTCATCGTGGCGGTCATCGCACTGGTGATATTGATCCTCTATCTGGTAGGGGCGAAGTTAACCGATGAGATCATGGGACTGATCGGTGCACTGCCGGATATCTGGGACAGTGCGGAGAATGATTTTGCCGATATCGGGCAGAACCTGAGCGTTATCTATAACCGTTTTCCCGTGGATGTACAGCAGAGCATCATGGATGTCATCAATCAGATCGGAAGCTATGTGGGAGATCTGCTGGGGAAGATCGGCACCCCTACGATCAATGCCGTGGGCAATTTTGCCAAGCAGGTTCCTTCGATCCTGATCGGACTGATCATGGCACTGCTTTCTTCCTATTTCTTCGTAGCAGAGAGAGATCAGCTGGCAGCCTGGTTCCGTAAGCACACACCGGCGGAAGTACTGTCCTGGTATTATATGCTGAAGCGCGGACTGGTCAAAGCAGTAGGCGGATATCTTAAGGCACAGCTTAAGATAGAAGTGTGGATGTATCTGTTATTAGTCATCGGATTTGCTGTTCTGCAGGTAGACTATGCGTTGCTGATCGCACTGGGAATCGCATTTTTGGATTTCCTGCCTTTCTTTGGAACCGGAACCGTTATGGTCCCCTGGGCAATTATCAAAATCTTAAGTTCTGATTATAAAATGGCCATAGGACTGCTGATCATCTGGGGCATCGGACAGCTGGCGCGTCAGCTGATCCAGCCGAAGATCGTGGGAGATTCCGTGGGAATGCCGCCTCTGCCGACCCTGTTCCTCCTGTACATAGGATATAAGCTGGGCGGTGTCGTAGGAATGATCGTGGCAGTGCCCATTGGTCTGATCGCTCTGACCATGTATCAGGAGGGCGCTTTACAGACGACTAAGGACAGCGTGAAGATTCTGACAGCCGGGATTAATCATTTCCGTAGACTGAAGCCGGAGGATATGGACGAAGTGCGGCAGATGCAGGAGAGAGACCGGAGGCTGAGCGAGGAACTGGCCAGACAGGCAGCAGAGGAAGAGGCTCAAAAAGAAGCCCAAAAAGAAGCTCGAAAAGAAGCTTTTGCGAAAAAACAGAAAGAAAAGAAATCATGAGAAATATCAGACTGCGACTGCAATATGAAGGAACCAGATATCAGGGGTGGCAGAAACAGACATCCACAGACAATACGATTCAGGGAAAAATGGAAGTTCTTTTGACGAAAATGTGCGGGGAGCCTGTGGAGATCGCAGCCAGCGGCAGAACGGATGCAGGAGTGCATGCGTTGGGACAGGTGGCGAATTTCCATACGGAATCTGACATGAGTACAGAAGAGATCATGGCCTATTGTAACCGGTATCTGCCGGAGGATATTGCCGTGGTGGAGGTGTCGGAGGCGGCACCCAGGTTCCACAGCAGACTCAATGCCACCGGGAAGCGTTACCGTTACCGCATCATCAACAGCCAGATCCCGGATGTATTCTGGAGACGCTATGCGACAGAGGAACCGGAAGAATTAGATTTAGATGCTATGCGAAAGGCAGCGGAGCAATTGCTTGGAGAGCACGATTTCAAGGCATTTACCTCTGCAAAAAAAAGTAAGAAATCCACCGTCCGCCGGATCGACGAGATCCGGATCGAAAGGATAGCGAACCGTGTGGAGTTTGTATTTACCGGAAATGGATTTTTACATCATATGATCCGTATCCTCGTGGGAACCCTCCTCGAGGTCGGAAAGGGAATCCGGACACCGGAAAATGTGACGGATGTACTGAAGTCCGGAGACAGAGCGAAGGCGGGAGCGCTGGTGCCGGCCAAAGGCCTGGTACTGGAAGAAGTTTTTTACACCTGAAAAATAAAAATACTGCAACTTTTTGCCCTACAATTACGTCTAGTATATTGTAGGGTATTTTGTTGCCTATAACTAAACTATGCTTCGCCCTATAAATTTCGTCAGATATCCTTACGCATGCAAGCATTCAACGGATATTCGACAAAATTTACATGGCTCTGAATAGTTTATAGAATTTTAATAATTATGTTGCAGAAAATATGCATTGACAGGATACGATAAACGTAGATAAGGCGGAGGGGTCTTTTCCGATACGAAAGGTGTAAGGTGTGGAGCATGGAAAAAAGGGTTGCAGTATACAATAATAATACGGGTGTGATAGAGACAATGAGTTCCCTTCTCGCAGGAGAAGGCTTAAAAATGGTGGCAGTGACGGGGAGAGCACAGTTACAAGAATTACTGCGTGCACAGGAGATCCAGCTTCTGCTGCTGGATGTGGAACTGGATGGCAGAGGCTGGGGAGAAGGCATTGAGATGATCCATGACATCCGTAATATGACTACGATCCCCATTATTATCATTTCCGCACAGGATGCGGAGACCGCCAAGATCATGGCACTGAATGCCGGTGCGGATGATTATGTGACAGTGGGATATAATCCGCTGGAGCTGTTAGCCAGAGTGAAATCCCAGCTTCGCAGATATACACAGCTGGTCAATCTGTGCGAAAGTATTGATAGTATTTACCGCGTGGATGGACTGGAGATCAACGACAGGAACCGCACAGTGACGGTAGAGGGACGGGAAGTGAAGATGACTCCCATCGAGTATAAGATTTTAAGGCTCCTAGTGCAGGAGCGTGGCAAGGTACTGTCCATCAGCCAGATCTACGAATCCATCTGGCATATGCAGGCTATCGGAGCGGATAATACTATTGCGGTGCATATCCGCCACATCCGTGAGAAGATCGAGAGCAATCCCAAGGAGCCCAGATACCTGAAGGTGGTATGGGGAACCGGATATAAGGTAGGATGAAAAAAGATTGTCCATAAGTGTGTCCTCTGCGTCAGCAGGGGACATTTTTGTAGGAGTCTGACAAATGGGTTGCTTGACAAAGCAGAACAAATACATTATTGTACTAATTAAATAATACAAAAACCGAGGATGGAATATAAGGATGCAGACAGAAGTAATATCGGAAGGGAAAATACAGGAAAAACGTGGAATCAGCAGTGCAGTGCTGAAAAATATCGCGGTAGTGACTATGTTGATCGATCACATCGGGGCTGTGATCGTGACAAGGCTGTTGATCCGGAACGGGCTGTATGAAGCTATGGCGAATCAGGAGGCCTATACTGCCTGGATGGGGCAGAACGGCCGAATGTACGGCATCTACATGGCAATGCGTATCATCGGCAGATTTGCGTTCCCCATTTACTGTTTTTTACTGGTAGAGGGATTTCAAAAGACCCACAATGTGAAAAAGTATCTGGGCAGGATGTTTTTATTTGCACTGATTTCGGAGGCGCCATTTGATCTGGCATTCAGCGGCAAGGCATGGTATCCGGCATATCAAAATGTATTTTTTACATTGTTATTGGGGCTGCTGGTGATCGCGGGACTTCATCTGGTGGAACAGCATTTTGTGGGTACAACGGTTGGAAAAACGATTCTGCGCGTGGGACTGAATGCCGTTATTATTCTGACAGGATGTGTACTGGGCTTGGTTCTTAAGACGGATTATGATTTTAAGGGGATTTTGGCAATCACTGTACTTTATCTGTTCCGTAACCGAAAGAAAGCACAGATGTGGGCCGGTGTCATCATTTTTTTATTGATGGACAGCCTGGAGATGTTTGCAGCACTTTCCTTTATTCTGATCTGGTTCTACAACGGAACGAGAGGGCGGCAGAATAAATATTTCTTTTATTTTTTCTATCCTGCACATCTGCTGCTCTTGTGGCTGGTATGTGTGGCAATGGGAATTGCGGGAATTCCTGCAATCTGACGAACCGCAGGATGCTCTGTGAATAGTAAAGTGGAAGACGGGGAAGACAGTGACATGGAGGATATGGCGTATATGGAAGAGAAAAAATGGGAGACAGGGGACAGCGAAGAGTTGATCCGTGTACAGGAGATCAGCAAGACATTTCATCTGTCTGCAAAACAACGAAAAATGGAGCACAGTGCATCGAAGACCAAAACAGCGGTGGATCAAGTGAGCTTTTGCGTAAAAAGGGGGGAAGTGTTCGGACTTTTGGGACCTAACGGTGCCGGTAAGACCACAACGCTTCGGATGCTGGCAACGCTGATCCGGCCGGACAGCGGGGATGCGGTGTTATCCGGCAGCAGCGTAGTGACACAGCCGGAGGAGGTACGGCGTAAGATCGGCTTCCTTACCAGTGAACTGAAGCTGGAGGATTTTTTTACCCCGGATTATCTGTATGACTTTTTCTCTGGATTGTACGGTATTCCGACAGACAGACGGGACGCCAGAAAACGCATGCTGTTTGCACGGTTCGGCATTCAGGAGTTTGCCCAGGTGCGCGTTAGGGATTTGTCCACGGGAATGAAGCAGAAGGTATCCCTGGTGATCTCACTGGTGCAGGATCCGGAGATCATAATTTTCGATGAGCCCACCAATGGGCTGGATATTCTCACAGCGAAGGTGGTGACGGATTTCCTGCTGGATCTGAAGGAACAGGGTAAGACCATCATTGTATCCACCCATATCTTTAGTCTGGTGGAGAAGATCTGTGACCGTGTGGGGATCATTATTAATGGGCAGATGACGGTTTGTGAAAATCTGCAGACACTCTGTGGAGAGAAGAGTCTGGAGGATCGTTTTTTTGAGATCTATGAAGCGGTAAGTGGGGAGGAAACGGACCATGACAAATAATACGATCACAGTAATGAAAAAAGAGCTGGCCAGATTTTTCGGAGACAGAAGACTGGTGATCACCACACTGCTGCTTCCCGGAATTATGATCTATGTGGTGTACAGCTTTTTGGGCAGTGTCATGATGAAGACCATGCTTCCGGAAGATACTTATGTGGCGAAGGCTTATGTGGTGGACATGCCGGATTCCGTAAGAGAAGAGATGCGGGAACTGCGGGTGGACTGGCAGCAGGCGGACAGAGAGCAGCTGACGGAGATACGGCAGGAGATCCAGGAGAAACAGGTGGATGGTCTGGTGGTATTTCCGGCGGATTTTGATACAGTGGTGGAAAACTACCAGGTCAGTAGTGGGGAACCTGCACCCAATGTAGAAATTTATTACAATTCCGCGGAAACGGAATCCGCTCATTTTTACAATGAGGTATCGGAGGTGCTGGAGCAGTATGAGACTTCCTTAGCTAATAAACTGGATATCAATGCCGGAGATTCGGTATACTATGACTGTGCCACCAGCAAAGATACTACGGGGCAGATGTTTTCCATGATGATGCCGTTGTTGCTTATGATGTTTTTGTACAGCGGATGTATGTCTGTGGCACCGGAGTCCATTGCTGGGGAAAAGGAGCGGGGTACCATAGCGACATTACTGGTGACACCCATGAAGAGAAGTTCCCTGGCTCTGGGAAAAGTGTTTTCCTTAAGTATCATAGCGCTTCTGGCAGGCTGTTCCAGTTTTATCGGAACTTTTGCGGCACTGCCGAAAATGATGGGCGGAGAACTGACCGGCGTGGATTCCTCGGTGTACGTACCTATGGATTATGCGATGCTGCTTCTGATCATTCTGTCAACGGTAATGGTGCTGGTATCCATGATCGCACTGGTCTCCGCTTTTGCCAAAAGTGTGAAAGAGGCAGCTACAACAGTGTCTCCGTTTACCATTGTGGTGACATTTATCGGATTGAGCCCCATGCTCAGTCAGGGAAAGGAGATCCCGCTATACCGATATCTGATCCCGGTATACAACAGTGTGCAGTGTATGAACGGTATTTTTTCCTTTAGTTATCAGCCGGCAGAAATTCTTTTGACCGTGATCGTGAATCTGTGTGTGGCGGGAGTGTTGGTATTCGGACTGACGAGGGCATTCCAGAGCGAGAAAATTATATATTCATGATGACAATGCAGCAAATGCGTAATATAATGTACGTGTTTGCTGTTTTTTTGCAGATAAGTACATTTTATGTTCGAAAGTCCGGATATTTTTTGGACCATGAGAAAAATGAGGAGCATAACCATACGAATGACACGACAGAAATTAAAACGTTTTCATGTGAAGAGAATATACTCTACATTGCTGCTTTCTTATGGTGCGCTGTTGGCTGCACCGTTTATAGCAGTATTTTTGCTACTTTCATTTTGGAAAAATAGTACAGAGAACTATTACAGTGAAATTATGAAAAATGACTTAACGGAAGGCCGCATGGCATTTGAAAAGCAACTGGATATTATGTGTGCAGGAGCTTTTTCTGTATCAAACGACAGTGATTTAAAGTGGGTCTATTTTCTGGACGGATTGAAGGATGGGGACAATAATATCGCAGCATTAATCAGATGCAATGACATGCTTCGCCAGACCTTTGCGGATTCAGAGCACTATCAGAATTACAGTGTGATTATGAAAAATGAATTGATATTTCGAAAAAGCGGGATGGTAGTTGGGGATAAGTTTTTTTATGACAATTATTGCACTTATCAAAATACGGATTTTGAGACCTGGAGAAAACAGAGTTTCGAGTCGAATACGTGGCAGCTGTTTCCGTTGGAAGAAATAGATACAGGGGAGAGAACATTTCAGGCAATGACATTTTCCTACCCTGTGCGGAATTATATTCAACAGGAGCCGGAAGCAAATGCTGTAGTACAATTTTTGCTTTCAAAAGAAAATCTAGAGCAAATGTTTGGACAACTGTTGAGCCGACAAGGAGGAATTCTGATTTATGATGCAGAGGACAGACTGCTTGCAAGTCTGGGGAAAATCAATGCGGATGGTGATGATCCGGAGAACACGGATCTGTTTCTAAGTGAAGCAACAGGGGAAGATATCCGGCAAATAAAATGGAATGGAACAGATTGTCTGGTGGTAAATCAGACATCGGAAGAAAATGGAATGCATTTTGCGGCCGTTCTTCCGATGGCGGTAGTAATGCAGGATTTTCAAAGAATTCGTAGAGCAGCATGGTTGATTCTTTTCACAGGGGCAGTACTGGAAATTGGCCTTGGGTGTTGTTTTGCATTAAGGTACAGCAAACCGATTCATAACCTGATTGACAATATGCAGGGATTTTTTATGCTGGAAGACAGAGAAATTCATAAAACGGAAAATATTTCAGAGTATGAATATCTGGAGAAGGGAGTTCATGCCCTGTTGGATGATTATCAGTCTTTGAATGCGATGCTACAGGAAAAGACCGTGAAAGAGAGAAGAAATTTTCTGACATTACTAATGAACGGAGAATTTGACACAGAACTTAATATTATAGAGGAAGCTGCCCATGCCGGAATCCGGTTAGTGCAGAAGGATTACTATGTACTGGTGTTTGGCAGTGAGGAGGGAGAAAAACTGTTGTCAGCGGCAAAAAAATGTGCGGAGACGGAAACAGAACAGATATGGTATCCGGTAGATCCGACCCATGTAGCATTGCTGCAATATTGTACAGAGGAAAATCTTATGGAACCTCTGCTTGTAGGAGAGCAGACAGCAGAGAAACTGAAACAGCTTGGAGCGGAGGAGGTTTATGTCGGAATCGGCAGCTGTTATACAGAAAAGCGAGAAATTGTATTTTCTTATCAACAGGCGTTATATTGCTCTGATAAGGGAAAAATAGAAAAACAGAATGTAGTGGAATACAGCAGAGAGCTGTGGAAAAGGAATATGCCTTGGTATCCGCTGGAAATGGAAGAAAAATTACAGGTTGCTACAAAAAACGGTAATTCAGAGCAGGTAAAAGAAATTTTTATAAAAATAAGAGAAGAAAATCTGGGAAAAATACATCTGTCGGCTAATGGAGGGAAAGTCGTTATATCGGGAATCACCTCTACTTTGATAAGAATGTGTAATAATATGGCAGAAAGTATGGAAACGGAGCAGCTGCTGGAAAAAGTACAGACGGAACAGTCGTTTCCCAAAGCATTGGAAGTATTGGAAACACAGTTCCTGCGTCTATGCGAAGAAAATTATCACAGCAGGAGCAGAAAGAGCGAGATATACTATCAGAAACTGGAAGAATATCTGGAGAAAAATTATGGCAATCCATCTCTGGGCGTCCCCATGGTGGCAGAAGAGTTTGGACTATCAGAAAACTATTTTTCTATCTTTTTCAAGGAGACGATGGGAAAATCTTTTAGCAGCTATTTGGAAAAATTAAGACTGGAAAAGGCAAAAAAATTAATTGCCGAAGGAAAATGGGATATGGAGACCATTGCTCAGATGGTGGGTTACGGAAGCAGCGCAACCTTCCGACGGGCCTTTAAACGTGCCTACGGGATAGCACCTTCGGCATGGAAAGAATAAAAATCTAAGAAAATGCGCGGTACCTAAGAAAGTGTACGGCGCATTTTCTTAGATTTTGTACGTTGCATCAGGAATTTCAAGTTGTTGTTTCAGTGCTCGGCCTGTATTGTGAAATGCGTAAGGCAGCCACAGTACAAATACAAAAAATCAAATCGGTAAGCTGTGGGCTGAGCAAAAAAAGAAGGCGAGGGCACAAAATGAAGAAGAAAAAAATTGTAGCACTTTTAACAGCATGCATGCTTATGACAGGAATGTTTACCGGGTGCGGATCATCCCAACAGGCAGCAGGATCATCAGGAGCAGAAGCAGGTCAGACACAAACAGGGGATAATTCATTGTTTAATGAACCGGGACAACTTCCCATTGTAAATGAGCCCGTGACTCTGACGGTGTTTGCACCTGCAAATCCGGATGGCAGCTGGGAAGATAATGAAATGGTAAAAGAACTTGAAGAGACAACGGGAATCCATTTGGAGTGGCAGACCTGTGCGGCTTCAGATAATGTACAGGAAAAGCTGAGCACCATGTTCGCTTCGGGAGATCTTCCGGATATTATTTTAACTGGTGTAGGCAGTAGTAACCGCTATGACAAAGCAACAGAACAGGCGCTGGGAGAGCAGGGACTGATCTTACCTTTAAACGATTATCTGGACACTGTTTCAGTAGGTTATAAGCAGGCACTGGATGAAATAGAGGGGATGAGAGACTATATAACAACTCCCAACGGTAATATTTATTCTTTACCGAATGTAGATGGATCCCTGCATGTACAATACAATATGAAATTGTGGATCAATACGCAGTGGCTGGATAATCTGGGATTAGAGATGCCGACAACTACGGAAGAGTTTTATCAGGTCATGAAAGCTTTTAAGGAGCAGGATGCCAATGGCAATGGAGATCTCAATGACGAAATTCCTTTGTCAACAGTGACTTCCGGAGCGGGTACACAGATTGATGGATTTCTAATGAATCCGTTTCAACTGACTTCTGAGACAAATAAATTGTATTTAGATAACGGAAAAGTGACGTTTGCGCCGGTTCAGGAAGGCTACAAAGAAGGCCTGAAATATTTAAAACAGCTGTATAGTGAAGGATTATTAAACCCAGAATCTTTTACGCAGGATAAGAATAATCAGGTAAACATAAATGAAGCAGGGGATGAATGTGTCATCGGAGCATTTCTGGCCCAGAGACCGGGATATGCCTGTGATCTGACGACAGAACCGTATTCCGATAAATGGCAGCAGTATCAGTCACTGGCACCTTTGACAGGACCGAGTGGTCAATGCGTGGCATCCTGGAATCCTTATGTTATGTTCCAGACAGGTATGACATTTATTTCGAGCAGCTGCAGTAATCCCGAAGCAGCATTCCGTCTGCTGGATTATATTGAGACGCAGACATACAGAGCTATTCTTGGAAAAGAAGGTGTGAATTATGTCATGCTGGATGATGATACGACAGAAGTAGGCATGGATGGTGTGACAAAAGCACTCTATAAGAAACTGGATGCTTCCACAGCCAATGTAACTTTGAATCAGGTTACGGCATTGGTGCGTACACCGGATTTCCTGCTTGCAGATGCTACGAACCCGGATCCGTATGCGGAGGATGTTAAGCCGGTCAATGGTCGAAATGTGGTTATTTACAGAGCGTCTCTTGAACATGAAAAGGTGCGACAGTCCAGAGAGTCGGTAATGCCGGATTTATATATGAGCCAGGAAGACTCCAGCGAAATGTCTTTGCTTAAGACCAATGTTATGGATGTTCAGAAAGAATATATGGTGCAGTTTATTACCGGAGCAAAGGATATTGATGCAGAATGGGATGGCTATATCAGTGCCCTGAATAATGTAGGACTGGAGAGATATTTGGAGTTATTACAGAAGGCATATGATGAATCTTCTTTTGCAAAATAGGAGATCGGGAAAGCCTTTTGAAACATTTGCAAGGGGGACTGCATTAAGGCAGCCCTCCTTTTATAGAAAGAAGGAAGAAAATGAAGCCTAAGAAAACAATTCGTCCGGAACATAAAAAACAGCATGCAAAAAATACAATACGCAGCATAAAAAGGCATTGGCAGTTATATCTGATCGTAGCACTGCCTCTGGTTTATCTGATCGTTTTTAAATATATGCCTATTATTGGATCGCAGATCGCATTCCGGGATTACAATTTCAAAGGAGGTATCTGGCACAGCCCGTTTGTAGGACTTAAGTATTTCAAGATGTTTTTCCAGTCACCACAGTTCTGGAGACTGATGGGTAATACATTGGGCTTGTCTGTGTACGGTATTGTATTGGGAGTTTTTCCACCGATCATTCTTGCGATTGCATTGAACTATGTCAGAGTGCGATGGTTCGGAAAGACGGTACAGATGGTAACGTATATGCCTTATTTTATTTCTACCGTTTTGATCGTAGGTATTCTGTCACAGATGTTATCTCTGACGGGTCCGGTGAATCACCTGATCGAGAATCTGGGAGGACAGGCCATTCATTTTATGGGAGAGCCTAAATTGTTCAAAACATTATATGTTTTCTCTGATGTATGGCAGAAAACGGGTTACAATGCCGTAATTTATATCTCTGCGCTTGCTGCTGTAGACCAGGAATTACATGAGGCAGCAACCGTGGACGGTGCGAATATCTGGCAAAGAATCAGATATATTGACATTCCCAGTATCATGCCGACAGCAGTAATTCTGTTGATCATGTCCTGTGGGCATATTTTGACAATAGGATATGAAAAAGTACTGCTCTTGCAAAATGATTTAAACATGGCAACTTCAGACATTATCTCAACGTATGTTTATCGTATCGGTCTGAGCGGAATGCAGTATAGCTATTCGACAGCAATTGGTATATTCCAGTCAGTGGTATCTCTGATATTATTGCTGGTTGTAAACAAAATAGCGGATAAGGTTGCCGATACCAGTCTGATATAGGGAGGAACATAAGATGAAAAGAAAAGTTATGAGCAAAAGTAATCGTATATTTTATATAGTAAATACTGTGCTCCTGATGATATGTCTTCTGTTGGTAGCGATGCCAATTCTCAATGTGGTAGCTTCGTCTTTGTCTTCACCAAGCGCTGTCATAAGAGGACAGGTATCTTTCTGGCCGAAGGGATGGAATAATGATGCATATAAGGAGATATTTTCCAACAGGTCTCTTCTGACCGGTTATAAAAATTCCATTATATATACTATAGTGGGAACATGCGTAAATATTGTATTGACAATTATGGCGGCATATCCATTGTCCGTAAAGGATTTTATTGGAAGAAAGGTGATCAGCGCTCTGTTTATTTTCGTTATGATCTTCACAGCACCGTTGATTCCTACTTATCTGAATGTCAAAAACCTCGGACTGCTGGATAGTATGTGGGCATTGATCTTACCGGGAGCAATTTCGGTATATAACATGATCATTGCAAGAACCTATTTCCAGAACAGCATTCCGGGAGAAATGTTGGAATCTGCAAGACTGGATGGATGCGATGATATCCGGGTTCTGGTTAATATGGTATTACCGTTGTCAAAATCTATTTTGGCAGTATTGGTACTTTATTATGCCATTGCTCATTGGAATTCCTATTTTGATGCATTTATTTATTTGTCTTCAGAGAATAAATTTACACTGCAGGTAGTCCTGCGTAATATCATGAATTCGGTAGCAGCTTTGGAGGAAATGGCAACTACGGCAGAACAAAGTATGCGTGCAGCGAACATTGAAGTATTAAAATATGCTATTATTGTATTTGGTAGTATTCCACTGATTATTTTATATCCTTTTGTACAGAAACATTTTGTAAAGGGTGTTATGATCGGTTCAGTAAAAGGATAAGGAGCATTTGTATGGTCGCAGAACATAAAATAGACAGGCAGAAACTGATATCGGGACATAATCCGGTGCTGACGGAGATAGCAACGGACTCCCCGCTTACGGTAGGAAACGGAGAACTTGCTTTTACGGCGGATATCACCGGAATGCAGACGCTATACGAGGAATATCAGGAACTCCCGTTGTGTACAATGTCACAATGGGGATGGCACACGAAACCGGTAAGCAGGGAAAAGTACAATTATACACTGGATGATCTGGTGATGACGGAATATGTAAACAGAGAAGGACGTCTGTTAAAATATCCGCAGGATAAAAAGGTGGGCAATGAAGATGTCTATAACTGGCTGCGGGAAAATCCCCACAGACTGAATCTGGTAAGGGTCCGCTTGCAGTGGGAAGAGGAGAGCATTTCTGCAGAAGATATCACCGGGGTGCGGCAGGAACTGGTTCTGTATGAAGGGATTCTGTACAGTGAATTCCAGATACGGAACAATGCCTGCAGAGTGCGGACCGCCTGTCACAATGAAGGGAGAGACATCCTGGCCTTTTCTCTGGAGAGCGAGGCACTGAAGGAGAAAAAGATTAGTATAGTGCTGGATTTCCCCTATGGAGCTTCGGATATTACCGCATCGGATTGGACACAGAACGACAGACACCGTACCACGATACTGCAGACGAGTGATGAAAAAATGCTTCTGTGGAGACAACTGGACAGGGATGAGTATTATGCAGGTATCTATGCGCAGGGAGGAAAGATCCGAAAGGAAGGTAGCCATACCCTTCGTATTTTCGCCAATGGAGAAAAACTGGACATCTCCATAGCGTTAGGAAAACAAAAAGAGCAGGCAGAATGTTTATCTGCACAGGAAGTAATGAACGCATCCAAAAGAGGGGGTGGGCGTTTCTGGGAGCGGGGCGGTATCATTCAGCTGAATAAAAGCGCTGACCCCAGGGCAAGGGAACTGGAACGGCGGATTATTTTGTCACAGTATCTTATGGCAATCAATTCTAGTGGTTCAACACCTCCGCAGGAGACAGGACTGACATGTAACAGCTGGTACGGTAAAATGCATCTGGAGATGTATCTGTGGCATTGTGCATGGCTTCCGCTGTGGCATCAGGAGGAGCTGCTGGACAGAAGCCTGGCATGGTATAGGGAACATCTGCAGCAGGCAAGAGAAAATGCGGCAAGAAACGGCTACAAAGGAGCAAGATGGCCGAAAATGATCGCCACGGAAGGAGTGGACTGCCCTTCCAATATTGCGCCCTTGCTGGTGTGGCAGCAGCCGCACATTATCTATATGCTGGAAATGGCATATCGCAGAAAAAGAAATCGCAGATTCTTAGAGGAGAACTGGGAACTGGTGAAGGAAACCGCTGATTTCATGGTAGATTTTGTGGGATGGGATCCGGTGAAAAAAGTCTACAGTATCTGTGCTCCGGTAATACCGGTACAGGAATGTCATAAGGCAATGGATGTGTGCAATCCGGCTTTTGAAGTGGAGTATTTCCGGGATACCTTGCGGATCGCCGGATGGTGGGCAGAACGACTCGGCAGGGAAAAGGAAGAACTCTGGGAACAGGTAGCAGAGCATATAGCAAAACTGGCGGAAAAAGACGGCGTGTACCTGGCACATGAAAATTGTCCGACGACATTTACGGAGTATAACAGAGATCACCCCTCTATGCTGGGAGCTTTTGGTCTGATCGACAGTGACCGGATAGACAGGACAGTTATGGACAACACATTGCAGTTGGTGGAGGAATGCTGGAAATATCCTACCCTGTGGGGATGGGATTTTGTCATGATGGCGATGACGGCGGTAAGATTAGGAAAGCCGGAGAAAGCAATAGAGTTACTATTGAAGGAATCTCCAAAGAACTGTTATGTCACAAGCGGCAATAACCGGCAGACAGGACGAAAGGACCTGCCGTTGTATCTGCCGGGAAATGGATCACTGTTATTGGCAGCAGCAATCATGGCGGCAGGATATGATGGTTGTGACAGGCAGACACCGGGGTTCCCGGATGACGGACAATGGATCGTGGAATTTGAAAATATTGATCCATTGCCGGGTACGAGCCCTGTCAGCCCCATTGACTAGGCAGAAAATAAAGTGTAAAATAAAGCTATATGCCGTAAAATAGAAATTTGGAGGAAAATAATACATGCAACTGCCTATTTTTGAGAAATACATTGATGAACTGATCGAGAAGAGTACTTTGGATGTTCCCGCATGGAACATAGAGAAGGCGAGAGAGGGGAAAGCTGCCGGCTGGAATTACATTGACGGTTGCATGATCCTGGCACTTTTAGAGATCTACAACGCTACCGGAGAGAAGAAGTATTACGAATTCGCAGATGCATTTATTGACCACAGAGTACAGGAAGACGGTACGATTACGAAGTATTCCGTGGAAGAATATAATATTGACAATGTTAATGCGGGCAAGACTCTGTTCGCATTGTATGCCCTGAATGGTAAGGAAAAATACCGCAAGGCGATCGACCTGATCTACAGTCAGGTGGAGACGCAGCCCCGCACCGAGGAGGGCAACTTCTGGCACAAGAAGATCTACCCCAATCAGGTATGGCTGGACGGCATGTATATGGGACAGCCCTTTTACATGGAGTATGAGACCAAATTCGATGACAAGAAGCACTACGATGACATTTTTCATCAGTTTGCCAATGTTGTAAAATATATGAGAGATCCCAAGACCGGATTGTACTATCACGGTTATGATGCTTCCAAAAAGGCATTCTGGTGTAACAAGGAGACCGGTCTGTCCCAGAATTTCTGGCTGAGAGCACTGGGCTGGTATTCCATGGCATTGTTGGACACTCTGAGCAAATGTGAGCCGGGGGAAGAGTACAAGGCAGAGTATGACAATCTGAAGAAGGTATTCGTGGATCTGATCGATTCCATGTTAAAATTCCAGGACGAGAGCGGTATGTGGTACCAGCTTCCAGCACTGGGTGGTCAGGAGCCGAATTATTTAGAGACCAGCGGAAGTGCGATCATGGCATACTCTCTGCTGAAGGGTGCGAGACTTGGATTTTTACCGGAGTCTTACAGAGCTTATGGATTAAAGGCATTTCAGGGAATCTGTGACCGTTATCTGAAGGAGAAGGATGGACATTTAAGCCTCGGCGGTATCTGCCTCGTGGCAGGACTGGGACCTGAGGATAACCGTCGGCGTGACGGCAGCTTCGAGTATTATATGTCCGAGCCCATCGTGGAAGACGATGCAAAGGGTGTGGGACCGCTGCTTTTGGCTTACACAGAAATGAGAAGACTGGATGACTAAATGAAGTCAGGCGGAATGATGAAGAACGATAACAGAAATGACAGAAGAACATCCGGACCTGCGAAAGGGACGGAAAAGACCAAAGCAACGGGAAAAGCCAATGCGGCGGGAAAAACTAAAGTGACGGCAGGCAAGGAAAACCGGGTGCCCGTAGGACAGGGCCGGGAAAAGACGGCTGTTAAAAAGAAGAGTGGTCTCTGCCCGGTGGCTGATAAATGCGGCGGGTGCAGCTGGATCAACAAGCCCTATGTGGAACAGTTGAAGAATAAGGAAAAGCAATTAAAGGAGCTTCTGGCTCCTTTTTGCAAGGTCGAGGGTGTCATCCCCATGGAGCACCCGGAGCATTACCGGAACAAGGTACATGCGGTATTCGGCGAGAACCGGTATCACGATGCCATCTCCGGCATTTATGAACAGAAGAGCCACCGGATCGTTCCCGTGGACAGCTGCCTGATCGAGAATGCCAAGGCGGATGAGATCATTGTCTCTATAAGAGGGCTGCTGAAATCTTTTCATATCCGCCCTTATAATGAGGACACCGGGTATGGGCTGCTGCGCCATGTGCTGATCCGGACCGGCCATGTTACCGGCCAGATCATGGTGGTGCTGGTACTGGCGTCCCCAATCCTGCCCTCTAAGAATAATTTTGTGAAGGCACTGCTGAAGCTGCACCCGGAGATCACTACCGTGGTCATCAATGTCAACAATCGAAATACCAGCATGGTACTGGGCGACAAGGAGCATGTGATCTACGGCAAGGGATACATCGAGGATGAACTGTGCGGAAAGAGGTTCCGCATTTCTCCCAAATCCTTCTATCAGGTGAATCCGGTACAGACCGAGATACTCTATGGGAAAGCACTGGAGTATGCTGGACTTACCGGCAAAGAGACTGTGGTGGATGCCTACTGCGGAACCGGAACGATCGGCATGATCGCTAGCGACAAGGCCGCCAAGGTCATCGGTGTGGAGTTAAACGCCGATGCTGTCCGGGATGCCCGCAACAATGCCAAGGCGAACCAGATCCGCAACATCCAGTTCTACCAGAACGATGCCGGGAAATTCCTCGTGGAGATGGCCGGACAGGGCGCGAAGGTCGATGTGGTCCTGATGGATCCCCCCAGAAGCGGCAGCACCGAAGAATTCATGAATTCCGTAGCCCAGATCGGCCCCGAGCGGATCGTCTACGTCTCCTGTAATCCCGAGACGCTGGTCAGGGACCTGAAGTACTTTAAGAAGAAGGGTTACCGCGTGTCGAAGGGCGTGGGCGTGGACATGTTCCCGTTCACCGAGCACGTTGAGTCGGTAGTTCTGATGCAGTATTGTGGAAAATAAGAAAAATAGGCATGTTATACCACAAGATGTTGTGGTTTGAGGGCAAAAATTGGAGCAAAAAATGACCAGTTTTTGCCCTATTTTTTTCCACGTTTTTATAGATGCATAGAGGCAAAAAAGAGATTTTTAAGTATTTTGGGACAAAATTCAGAGAAAGGAAAAGAAACAGGGATGGAGAAAAAGCAGCACCCAAGTTACGGAATGATTCGGTTTGCAAGGTCCTCAATCGGTGGTTCAGGAACGGCATTGTTTGGAAGTTCCATCATGCATAATAATGTCATACGCCTGTCCATTTCAAAAGGCATGATGGAAAGGGAGGGCAACGAGGACTGGTTTTTGGCAGGGACAGACATCAATGACATGATCGTTGAGGTGGAGATGTCCTATACACAGTTTGCCGAAGCAATCACATCACTTAACATTGGAGAGGGGATACCGGTTACCATTACAAAAGTGAATGGGACATTCGTTGAACCATGCCCATACAGTGACAGGCAGAAAGTAATGCGCCGGGAAGTGGATGAAGCAACCCGTGACTTGGTGCGGCAACTGGAAAAGAGGTCAGAGGAGATTGAAAAACTTCTGGATGAGAAACGTGTCCTGAGCAGGGAGGACCGGAGAAATATCGTCTCGACATTGAAAAATGTACGGCAGGAGTTAAAAAGTAATATCCCATATCTGCAGAAACTGTTTGCTGAACAGATGGATAAAACCGTGACAGAGGCGAAAGGGGAGTTTGAAACTTACCTGCAGAACAAGATGAACAGCATTGCACTTGCAGCAATTTCAGAACAGATGAAGCAGGAGGAAATCAGTTTAAACAGAAACATGATACCGGAACTGGAAGTACAGGAGGGCGGGGAAGAGGCAGGGGAGATGGAAGCGGGAATGCACATGGACATGTAAGGCGGTACTTATTTTAGAAATGAAATGGGTACCGCTATTTTTTTATCCGAAAGGAAGGGGATGAAGTGAAGCGCAGAAAAGGACATGAGATAGACTATGCAGGGAAAAAATATGTTTCACTGCATGAACTGTGCGATGACCTGGACCTGCCTTACTCTCCGCTGGCACATAAATATTACAGGACAAAAGATATTGAACAGTCGGTAGAGAGGGCAAAAAAGGTAAAAGATGCACAGACCTACACCGTCTGGGGCAGGGAATATAAAAGCCTGACGGATATTGCAAAGGAGTACGGGACCAGTGCCGCCGTCATTTCAAAAAGACTGCAGGACGGAAAGACAGCCGAGGAAGCCATCGCAGAAATCATACAGAAGGAAACATTTTCTTTCTGCGGAAAGGAATTTCATGGACTGGCACAGATAGCAAACTTTTATGGAAAAGATTATTCGCTGGTCTGGGAGCGGCTCAAATATGGCATGAGAATGGAAGAAGCACTGTTTCTACCGATCAGGCAGATGAACAAGCCGCAGTATGAAATAACCTGCCGCGGAAAAACCTATCAAAGCAAACGGGCATTCGCAAGGGAAAATAACATCGGGATTGTCTGCATCCGTGAGATGATGGAGAACCATGGAGTGGATTTTGAAACAGCCGCGGCCATCCTGCTGGAGATAAAGGAAAAGGCAGGCATCCCGGCAGAGCAGATGATAACCAGATTCCCGATGTGCATGATCCGGGGAAAGGAATACCGCACACTGATAGAACTGGCAGCGGAGCTTAAGATTTCGGCAGCGGCGGTCAGTACCTACAAGAACAGAAACGGCTGTGGGGGAATTTTGGAAACACTCTGCCAGATGCAGAAGGAAGAGAGGGAAACCTATTTTCTGGATGGCAGGGCAGTCTCATATAAGGAGCTGATGCAGATGGGATATACTTCTGTATCATATCAGACGGTCCCGAAAAAGAAAATTCCGTTATACCCACAGCTTGCAGGGCATGATTTTGTTACAGGCTGTGTCGATGTCGCAAAAATTTATGAGGAGGTCAAGTCAGAAAGGCTGGAACAGGAAAAAGGGATGCAGATGAACATGTAAGGCAGTACTTATTTTAGAAATGGAATGGGTGCTGTCTTTTTTTATGGAAAAAGGAAGGAGACAGATCGGATGTCGGGATTTTTTTGCAACAGTCCAAGACTGCAGTTATTAGAACGGCAGATGCGCCAGCCGCCGGGATACCGTCCCAGAGGGCATGGGTGGATGTTTGACATGGAAGAGTGGAAAAGCAGGGGAAATTATTCGGAGATTGTGGACTGTGTCATCAGCCGGATGCAGATGGAACATTTAAAGAAAAGAATACAGGAGGTATTTGGAAACGCAGAAAAGGAACTGATTTTTTATGACAGCAGGCACAGAAAAGATTTTTCTTCCCTGCTGATTGGCAGACGGAAAAAGAACCTGTGCGGACTTCCGAATTATGCCGCCGCAGTATTTCTTCTGTCTGCAGATGAAAACCTGTGGGAGAAAGTTTCTAAGCAGGTGCTGGATACGGGGATTTATTTTGACCGCATCCGGCTTGGCAGCGTCACACTGGAACAATATATCTTGTTCCATGCGGCTAGGGATGTGTATCTGGGGACAAAGCATATCCGGCTGTCGGAGCTGACCGACAGGGAATTGATACCGGATGAAATCTTTAGGCTCATCGTCAATGCATTCGTGATGGAAAGGTATGGGGTGGACATCGTGGAACGGGAGGTGTGGAATGAAGATTAGAGCAAAAAATGGGGGACAGACTGTAGATATAACTCTGCCGGCAACGGACATGGACATGCAGTATTGCATGAAATGTATCGGGATAGAAGATATTGTACCGGTATGCTGTATCAGTGAGGTGTGGGATGAACCGTCCTATTTTGGGTTCCTGAAAGGCCAGACAGTCAGCATGGACGAACTTAATTTCTTAGCCAGAAGGCTGGATGGAATGACGGAATACGAAAAAAGAGTGGTGGGTGTCTACAGCAGTGAAACAGGCATCCGGGAAATGAAACAACTGATCAACCTGACTTACAGCCTGCAGGGACTGTCCCTGCTCACAGACTTGACGGACGGAAACCGTGTCGGGCTGAGACTTTATCTGGACCGGCATCTTGCAATCTCAGAAGAAGAAAAGAGCAAAATGGATTTTAACGCATATGCACAGAAGATTTTTTCAGAAGGAAAATGTAAGTTCCTGCCACATGGGATACTGGTAGATCAGGGATTCCAGATGGAGGAGGTCTATAACGGAAAAACCTTTCCAGAATACATCGACAGACCGGATGAAACCGTGTCGGTTTTATCTCTTGAAAATGAGGCAGGGGATAAGGAATACCTTTATCTTCCAACGGACATCAGTGCCATGGATAAGGTAAAGAAAAGACTCAACATCGCAGCATTTGCTGAAGGCATTGTGAACGGGATAGAAAATATCCGGCTGCCGGAAAGCATCCTTCCTTCCCCGGAAGATATGTGTATGTCTCTGCAGGGTGATGTCCAGAAACTGACTCTTTTTAATGAGATGTGCCAGACCGTCAGCTGTTTTGATGAAGCAAAAATGGACCGGCTTGCAATGGCGGCAGGATTCGTGGGGACAAGTGAATTTACTGATATCACTTACATCGCAAAGCATCTGGATGAATTTGAAATACATCCGCAGATACATACGGATAAAGAGTATGGGGAATTTCTGGTTAAAGAAGCGGGGATGTTTGAAGTTGATGAACTTCTCCTGCCGCATATTGATTATGCCGGGGTTGCCCGTGATAAAAGACAGGCAACGATGGCAGACAGCGGATTTATTCCCGAAGGCTTTGTTGGCACGCAGCGGGCAATCCATGAGTATCAGGAATATCAGGGAGAGTTTGCCGATCCGCTTGAAAAAAACGGGATACCCTGTGAAACGTTCTGTCTTTACAATTCGCTGATAGGGATGATGTATCAGGATGGAGAGGAGCAGGAAACGCTGTACCGGAGTGAACTGGCAGATTATGAGGAACAAATCCAGAAAGCCATCCTCAAAGAAAGGCATGTGGAAGAAGAACCGAGGGGACTTATGCATTATTTTGACGGGAACAGACAGGTGGCTGAAAAAGTGATTAGTGCATTCCCCAAAGTGCAGAACATCCGGGGAGAACTGTTCGGAGTTCTGGAATGCAGTATCTGCCAGCCGCTGACACAAAATGAAATCTATGAACTGAAAAATTACTGGGACGGACAGATGAGTGACGGCTGGGGAGAAGGCTTTGAACAAAGACCAATCTATACACAGGAGGGAGAACTGTATGTCAGTTTCTGGACACAGGAAAGACACTGGGGCGTCATGACGGAGGAAGAACTGGACAGAATCTGGAACCATGGCATGACGCAGACCCTGTAAAAAAATAATATTCTGCTGGATATGTGCTGGTGTATGTAGTATTGTGTGTCCCAAAGAAAACAAGGAGGCAAACAGATGAAATTGGATGATACAGTCATGGTGCAGTTTTTTGGGGAGCTTATCGAATCATACCGCCAGCAGATCATGGATCAGGAAGAGGCAAGGGAACTTTCAAAGAAGAAAAAAAAGTTCCTGGCAGACTTAAGAAAAGAACTGGAGCTGCCAAACCCGCAAGCGTACAGGATGGTGACAGAACTTTTTGGATGCATGTTAGACATCAGCCAGATCAAACAGGAACAGCTTTATATACAGGGAATAAAGGATGGAATACGAATCCGAAAACTGGTAAAAGAAATCGAGGAAGGTGAGGAATGTTAAGAAGGGAACAGATAGAACGGCTGAAGGAGAGATATCCTGCGGGTACCGTGGTCAGGCTGGGGCAGATGGAAGGGGAACACCAGATGCCGTCCGGCATGGAGGGAAAAGTAATTGGTGTGGATGATATCGGACAGATACATGTGGAATGGGAAAATGGAAGCACGCTGGCTCTGAATGTGGAGGAGGATGACTTTACTGTCGTACCGCAGAAGGAAACCCTGTCCGAAAAGAAATGCAGGGAATTTTTAGGGAAAATAAATGAGATATTAAAGGAAACAGATTTCTATCTGCTGAATGTGTCATGCAATGGGGGGGATACCGCCTATGCTGCCCAAAAGCTGCTTGCCATGCATCAGGCATTTGAAACCGTGTACGGGGAAGGATATGTGGATGAGGAGTATGGGATGGTGATGATGCCGGCGGTGGTCTGCGGAAGGGATTCCGGCATACGCACGCTGGCACTTGTCACGCTTGATCTGGAGTCTTCCGGGGAACACTTCGGAACGATTTTCATGACGCCGGGCGGCATGATGGAGCAGGAGAGCAGCTCCCTGAGTGAAAAACAGAAACAGGCACTGGCAGAGTATTATATCCCATATGACTACTGGTACACACCGCTTGTGGAAAGGGACCACCATGTGGATTTTACACAGATGCCGGAGGAGGTGGCTGACATCCGCAGGATGGTGGACGAACTGCCAGTGCAGGGGGAGGCTTTCCATATGAATGAACCAAAATAGGAGGAAAAAATTTTGAACAGCATCATAAGCTGGGTTGGCGGCAAGAAAGCACTGCGCGATCTGATCTATCTGCGCATGCCGAAAAACTATGACCGCTACATAGAAGTATTTGGCGGTGGCGGCTGGGTTTTATTCGGAAAACCGCCGGATAAATGCATGGAGGTTTACAATGATTTCAATTCAAATCTTGCAAACCTCTTTTATTGTGTCAAGGAAAGGCCAATGGCACTGCTTCGGGAACTGTCCTTCCTGCCGCTCAACTCCAGAGATGAATTTACAACGCTGCGGAAATTTCTGGCCATGGAAGAATTTAAGAGTGAACATCTTGCGGAAGAATTGGAGATTGCAACGCACTTCTTAAAAGAACCGGAGGCGGCAGAAATCCGTGACATCCTCATGGAGCGTGCCGCAGTAGGTGATGTGAAAAGGGCGGCGGCATTCTATAAGATTATCCGCTACAGCTATGGGAGCGGATGCACCTCTTATGGATGCCAGCCTTTTGACATACGCAAAACCTTTACCATCATCTGGGAGGCAAACCGCAGGCTGAAGGATACCGTAATCGAGAATAAGGATTTTGAGGCACTCATCCGTCAATATGACAGACCGAATGCCTTTTTTTATTGCGATCCGCCGTATTTTGAAACCGAGGGACACTATGAGGTGGTGTTCCGTAAGGAAGATCATGTGAGGCTCAGGGATACCTTAAAAGGCATACAGGGAAAGTTCATGGTTTCCTATAACGACTGTGCCTATATCCGTGAGCTGTATCAGGACTTTCAGATTGAAGCGGTGACAAGGATCAATAACCTTGCACAGAGGTATGACAACGGAAGTGAGTTCCCGGAAGTGCTGATCGCAAACTATGACATGGAGGAAAGAAAAAAAAGCATGCCGATGCAGATGAATCTGTTTGAACTGTATGGGGAACAGAAAACGGTCCGGTGGAGGGGAAAGGAGACAGAGGAAGAGCCACAGGACACATAAAAAAGGAAAAAAGGAGGAAAACATGCTTCAGTTAGTAGAAATGGAAGGAAAGATGACGGAAAACGGGTGTATTGAGATTCCCGCAGTGGTGTTAGAGCAGGCTGGTATCTGTACCGGTGACACCGTGAAACTTGTGTATATGGCAGAGGACGGGGAACTTAAGAACACGGCAAAGGAGTTCCTGCTTGCAAGGGCAGGACAGGATGTGGCAGAGGAACTGGCAAAGGAGGAAAACATTGCGTTCCAGATACCGGAAGAATTATTAAGGGATGCCGGAATCCCGATGGACGCAGACCTTGACATTGTGTGTCAGGAAGGACGCATTATCATCCTGCCGTCAGAACTTGTGCAGGGGACGGAAGTGCCGGAGGAACTGCTTGCCATCTGCAGGGAGCTTGGCATCACGGAGGATAAGGTAAACATCATCTTGCGGACCACAGAGGAGGGGACGGATGAAAAAACCGGTGTATAAGCTGTTAGACGAAAAAGGACGTATCCTGATTCCGAAAGAATTCCGCCAGATGGCAGAGCTTGAGAGCGGGGATATCGTAAAGCTGTCCATGAGCAGTGGAAAGATTGTGGTATCCAAAGTAGATATCGTGGAGATGGGGAGTCAGGACCCGCAGGCAGTGGAAGCCTATGTAAATGCAGCGGTAAAACATATGAGTCCTGCAAAACAGGTGGCGCTTGCGGCAAGGATTCTGAAATTCGCACAGCAGGAGGGAGGTACGGATTGTTAAGGAATAAGTACAGGGCATTTGAAATCAAAGACAATCAGGTCAGCCAGACGCTGGTGGACGGGAATCTCTGCTCCATTGCAGAATTTATCCGGCACTGCAGTGAGGGAAGCATCATCACCCTGCACACCATGGAGGGCGAACCGTTTTTGATTGGACTCTCCAAGATGTTTGTATTCTGCGGGGACAAGGCATTCTTAGACAGGCAGTTAATCCCTTACCTGCGCAGCATGGGTGGGTAATGCGTATGAAAAGGATTTATGTTCAGAACGGGATTGTATTTTATTATGGGAATCCGGCTGGCTATCTGGGAGATGGGAAAGCAGTCATCGACTGCATGTTCCAGAAAGAGGAGCTGGTTTCGTTTGTGAAGGAACAGTTTTTGGTGGAACCCGTATTCCGGGAGGGTGTGTATGACCGGCTGTCGGAGGGAGGTGGTGTCAAAGAGACAGCGGAGGTCAGTATCGGGGAAGGGAGGAGGCTTAGAATCTATCAACTGGGACAGGACAGTCCAATCATGATGCGGTTTATCAGTCTGGCAGAGAGAAAAAAGAGAGGGTATGACAGACCGCGCAGGGAGGAATATGTCAGAGTCTATGAGGGGGAGATAGAAAACTATAGTCTGGAGGAAGTCTGGGAGAAATACGGACGGAGAGTACCGGAAGGGTTTCAGGGACATGCATTGTCCATTTCGGATGTGGTCGAGTTTGCGGATGGGGAAGTCAGCCGCTTTTTCTATGTCGAGCCATCCGGGTATGAGGAAATCAGATTTTAACAAGGAGGAGCATTATGCCAAAGGCAAAAACTGCCCAGAGCCGGGCAGAAACCACAGAACAGCTGGCACCATCCGGAGCAGGGAACAAAGAAAACTCCCTGCTCCAGTTTGATGTGCGCATCCAGTCCATCCGGCCGGGGGAAAGCATCAAGGGAACGGCATCCGTAAACATCAACGGGGCATTTGCAATCCGGGGTGTCAAGATCATTGAGGGAAGCAATGGACTGTTTGTTTCCATGCCAAGCTATAAGGTTGGGAATGAGTACAAGGACATCTGTTTCCCTATCACGCAGGAATGCAGAAAACAGCTCCATGAAGCAGTCATCGGAGCTTATGAGCAGGCAATCTCGCAGGGGCAGGACACGGTGGCAAAGCATCATGGGATGCAGGCACCGGAAGGACAGCCGATGGAGATGGCAGGAATGTAACAGGATAAAACCAGAGAACATAGAGCGGACCGCACAGGAACGGTCCGGCAGACCATGAGAAAAAATTGGAGGAAAAAGATATGAGAAATATGATGAAAAAAGCAGCACAGAATGTAAAGGCAGTTGCCGTAAGAGCAGGGATGTTAATGAAGGATACCAAGGGTGAGAACTATGTGGATACGGCGGTCAAAATCCTGATCGCAGTCGTTCTCGGCGCACTGCTCCTGGCAGGTCTTTATGCACTCTTCGGGGATGTGGTGATGCCTACCCTTACCCAGAGAATTCAGGACATGTTTAACTACGCAGGATAAGGGACACCGGTCCAGAACAGTGAAACAGGAAAAATAACAGAAGGATATGGAGGAAAACAGATGCCTAGAAGAGCAAATACACAGACACAGCAGGAAGCAGTACAGGAAAATGCCGCAGTGCAGGCAGACGCAGGGGCAGACATGCAGATGGAGGCTGCCATTACAAAAACACAGCCGGAAAAGGGCGTCCTTGCCCTTGCCGATGTAAAAATCGGGGATTTCATGACGATCCGAAATGTCAGAATCAAGGAAGATGACTACGGGCTGACCGTTGCCATGCCGAAAACAAAGGCAGGAGCAAATGAACAGTACAGGGATGCGGTGTTCTTTGCCGACAGGGGAACCAAGGAAAAATTTGACCAGACGGTACAGAAAGCGTATGAAACTTTTATGCACCAGCAGACGGATCTGGACGAGGAACCGGAGGAGGCAGAGGAGCTGGAACAGGAAGAAGGCGGCATGAACATGGGAATGTAACATGATAAGGCTGGCTTTCTTTTTTTCTGCCCTGTCTTTGGCGGCGGTCATGGATATACGGACAAGGACCATCCCGGACTGGCTGGTTGTTCTGGTGGCACTTACCAGCGTGCTGCCACCGGGAACACCAAATTTTTTGGGTGTTCTTGCAGGACTTCCGCTGCTCCTTGCAGGGATTACCATAGGAGGAATCGGCGGAGGGGATGTGAAACTCATGGGGGCATGCGGCCTGATACTTGGAGCGAGCCAAGCGCTTACGGGACTGTTCCTTGCATTGTGTCTGCTGGTGCTGTGGCATGCGGCAGGGAACATGGGCAGAAAAAAGAACAGAAAGAAACAAAAAGAGGAGAAGGAACAGGCATACCCGCTTGTTCCGTTTCTTTTTGCAGGAATGCTGATTGGTATCTGGATAGGAGGTTAAAGAATTGAAAAAGAAATTATTACTGGCAGGGATTGTGGCACTGCTTGCAGGAACTGTCGTGGCAGCAAGAAAGAAAAAATACACAGAGACATCGAGATAGGAGGAGAAGAGAACCATGAAACTGTTAAAAAACCGTACTGTTCTTGGGGTACTCTGCATTGCAGTGTCCCTGCTCATCTGTTTTGCAGTGACACCGCTTGTGAATGCCGGACTGTCCCAAAAGACCACAATCGTGCGTTTTGTAAAGGACGTTAAGGCAGGCGAAGAGATCAAAAAAGGAATGCTGCAGGAAGTCGAGGTGGGAGGCTACAACCTGCCCGAAAATGTGTTAAGGAGCATCACGGAGGCGGAAGGAAAATATCTGACCGCAGATGTTTATGCAGGGGATTATATCGTAGCAGAAAAAGTAGCGGACGAGCCGGCTGCAGAAAATAAATACCTGTACAACTTAAACGGGGAGAAACAGGCAATCTCCATCACCATCAGTTCTTTTGCGGAGGGACTTTCCGGCAAATTAAAGAGCGGGGATATTGTGTCGGTCATTGCACCGGATTACCTGGGCAGCGGGGAGACCGTGATCCCGGCAGAATTAAAATATGTGGAGGTCATCGCAGTGACGGCAAAGTCCGGCTATGATGCCAATACACAGGAGCAGGAAGAGGAGAAGGAGCTTCCGTCCACCGTCACGGTGTTAGTCAGACCGGAGCAGAGCAGACTGCTGGCAAGGCTGGAAGCAGAGGGAGAAATCCACCTGTCACTGGTATACAGGGGAGACAGCCAGAAAGCCGCACAGTTCATTGAAGCACAGGATCTGGTGCTGGAGGAGCTTCTGGAAGAAAACACAGAGGAAGAAGAGGTATCTGTTGTAAAAAATGAGGTGCCGAGGACAGGAGGGGAAGCGGATGCAGTGACGGCAGAAGAAACCTCGGCAGACGAGAAAAATGATACGGATATGGAGGAATAGTGTTTGAATTTCATGAAAAATTCTTTGTTCCAGAGAAATCTGGAGCAGGAAAGGGAAGAAGAGATGCCGGAAGAGGGAGGCGTGCTTGCCGTGTGGGGCAGCCCTTCCTCCGGTAAGACGGTGGTGTCTGTGAAACTGGCAGAGCATCTGGCAAAGAAAAAGAGAAATGTCATCTTAATCCTTGCGGATATGATCACTCCGCCGCTGCCTTACTTATGCGCACCGTCAGACATTGAACAGGAAAGATCGTTGGGGAGCATTCTTGCCGCATCCCATGTGACGGAAAACCTCATCAAGAAGAACTGCATGTTCTACCGGAAGAATGATTACCTTTCCATGGTCGGGATGCTAAAGGGGGAGAATGTGTTCACCTATCCGCCCTATGAAAAAGAGCAGGCGGCAGAACTGATCCAGCTTGCAGCACAGATCGCACCGTATGTCATCGTGGACTGCACCAGCAATATCGCATCGGATATCCTGTCGGCAGTCGCATTGATGGAGGCAGATACGGTGTTAAGGCTGGCAGGGTGTGACTTAAAATCCATCAGTTACCTATCCTCCCAGCTTCCACTGCTCTCAGACCACAAATGGGATGCCGACAAGCAGCTAAAGGCCGTGTCCAATATCAGACAGCAGGAGGCGAGCAGCCACATGGAACAGATCCTTGGCAGTGTGTCGTTCCAGATTCCGCACAGCAGTGAGGTGGAAGCACAGTTTTTAGAAGGGGAACTACTTGGGGAACTCGGCCTGAAAGAGAGCCGGACATTCCGCAGGGAGATAGAGAAAATCAGCAGGGAGGTATTCGGGGTATGAAAAACAACCAGAATCTGTTCTTTTTCCCGGAGGAAAAGGGAAGGGCATTTTCAGATGTCTTAAAAGAGGTGCAGGAGTATATCTCCAGCAAATATTCCACGCTTATGGTGGAAGGCGGGAGCGAGGAAGTAAAACAGCAGGTCAAGCGGTACATTACAAAGTATATCTGCGACTACCGCATCACGGTAAAGGGAAAAACACAGGAACAGTTGATCGATGACCTTTACACGGAAATGGCAGAGTTTTCCTTTCTCACCAAGTACATTTTTGGAACCGGGATAGAGGAAATCGATATCAATTCCTGGCGGGATATCGAGATACAGTACAATGACGGCAGGTGCGAAAAGCTGGAGGAACACTTTGAATCCCCGGAACATGCGGTCAATGTCATAAGGCGCATGCTCCATGTGTCGGGCATGGTGTTGGACAATGCCTCCCCTGCGGTGTTAGGGCATCTGAGCAAGAACATCCGAATCGCCGTGTTAAAGACACCGCTCGTGGATGAAGATGTGGGGATTGCAGCATCCATCCGTATTGTCAATCCGCAGAGCCTGAAAAAGGAAAACTTTGTGGATGGCGGCACCGCAACGGGGGAAATGCTGGACTTTCTGGCAGAGTGTCTGCGTTATGGCATCAGCATCTGTGTCGCAGGAGCCACCAGTTCCGGTAAGACCACACTTGCAGGCTGGCTGCTTACCACCATACCGGATGGAAAGCGTATCTTTACCATCGAAAACGGCAGCCGTGAGCTGGCACTCGTAAGGGAAAAGGATGGAAAAGTGACCAACAGTGTCATCCATACGCTGACCAGATACAGCGAAAATGAAAAGCAGAACATTGATCAGGACATGCTCCTTGATATGGCACTGCGTTTTAACCCGGAGATCATCTGGGTCGGGGAGATGCGTAGTTCGGAGGCGTACACGGCACAGGAATCGGCAAGAACCGGTCATACAGTGCTTACCACGATCCACAGCAACAGTTGTGAATCCACTTACAGCCGAATGAGGACACTGTGCAAGAGAAAATATGACATGGATGACGAGGTGTTGATGGACCTTGTAACGGAGGCATTCCCTATCGTGGTGTTCACCAAGCAGCTTGAGAACCGCAAGAGGAAACTCATGGAAATCATGGAGTGTGAGATCACGGCAGACGGAAAGCGGAAGTTTAACCCGCTGTACCGCTATGAGATCACCGAAAACCGGATGGAAGGGGATCGCTTTATCATTAACGGCACGCATAAGAAGGTGTGCGGAATTTCCGAGAGCCTCAAAAAGAGATTTTTGGAAAACGGCATGCCAAAAGATGTGCTGGAAAGAATTGAAAAAGGAGGGGAGAAAGCATGCTGACATTACAGGTCATTGCCTGCATCGGGATCATTACAGGGGCATTCCTGCTGTTCCACATCCGGCTAAATGACTTTACGGGGAACATTTTCCACAGGCTTTTGGACGCACCGAAAGGAATCCGTGAGGAGATACTGGAGGAAACCAAGCGCAGGAAAAAATCCTATTTCCGAAGGGAAATCGAGGAAGTACAGGCAATTTTGAAAACAACGGACAGGGAGGAGCTGTTCCCGCTTTTATGCACGGCATCCCTCCTGATGCTTGCCGCAGGAGCAGCCATTGCCGTCATGATCGGAAATGTTTTTTTAATTCCGGTGCTGGCGTGCGGATTTTTATTTCTGCCGTTCTGGTACATCAGGCTGACCGCATCCCATTTCAAAAAGGATGTGTCATCGGAACTGGAAACCGCACTGTCCATTATTACAACGGCATACCTGCGAAGTGAGGACATCCTTACTTCGGTGGAGGAAAACCTCGAATATTTAAATCCGCCGGTCAAGACCGTGTTTGCAGATTTTGTGTCAAGAATCCGCCTCATAGATCCAGACCTTGAAGCAGCCTTGGAGGAGCTTAAGGGAAAGATTGAAAATGATGTGTTCATGGAGTGGGTGGATGCCTTAAAGTCCTGCCTGTATGACAGGTCACTAAAGACAACGCTGACACCGATCGTGGCGAAACTGTCGGACATGCGCATCGTGAATGCAGAGCTGGAATATCTGGTATTTGAACCCAGAAAGGAATTTATCACAATGGTGGTGTTGGCAGTGGGGAATATCCCGCTGTTATATTTCCTGAACCAGTCCTGGTACGATACGCTCATGCATACCATCCCCGGACAGATTATGCTGGCAGTTACCGGCGCAATTATTTTTGTTTCCACGGCATGCGTCATAAAACTGACAAAGCCGATTGAATACCGGACATAAGGGGGAGGGATAAATTGAAAATCGTACTGATAGTTGTATTCATCCTGACGGCATGCGGACTGTTCCTTCTGCTGTCGGGCATCTTAAAGCTGCCGACACTGCGGACCGGCAGGGCGATGATGCAGTCAGGGAAGAAAGAAAAGAAACTGCAGAAAACACTGGATGCGTTCTACATGGACGGAGCGGCATACTTAGGAAAATACATCGGGATGAATGCCTACAAAAAAAGCAGGATGCAGAATGTCCTAAATGCGGCAGGACTTAAGATGACACCGGAAACCTATATGGCGTATGCCTATCTGAAGGCAGGGAGCATTTTTCTCCTGATCCTTCCGGCACTGCATGTATTTCCGCTGCTTGCCATCATGCTCGTGCTTTTAGGAGTCATGGTCTACTATAAGGAGACAAGAAAAGCAGAAGAGCTGGTAAGGGAAAAAAGAGAGCAGATCGAGGGAGAGCTGTACCGTTTTGTTTCCACCATCACACAGGAGCTGAAAAACAGCAGGGATGTACTTTCCATGCTGGAGCATTATAAGGAAAATGCCGGGGAGATGTTCCAGAAGGAACTGGACATTGTGTGTGCCGACATGCGCTCCAGCAGCTATGAGGCAGCACTCACCCGTTTCGAGGCAAGGCTCAATTCCCCGCAGCTCTCCGATGTGGTCCGCGGACTGATCGGTGTGTTAAGAGGAGATGACGGTGCAGTGTATTTCCAGATGCTCACACACGACTTCAAGCAGGCAGAACTGCAGAGGTTAAAGGCAAAGGCGGCAAAAATCCCACCGAAAATCCGTGTCTTTTCTTTTGCCATGCTCTTATGTTTCCTTGCAACCTATTTTGCCATCATCGGCTATGAGATCATAAAGTCCATGGGAACACTGTTCTGATAAAAGCGCAGGAAGGAGAAAGATTGAAAAATAAAATTTTTCAATCGCGAGATTTGTGTCTGCGCGCACTTGACACAAACTCGTTATGCGCAAAAAGCGTGCGCAGAAATGAGGCAAAAAATGAAACGGATCTATAAAATCATGAGGGACAAAAAGGGGGAGGGATATATCGATGCGGCAGTCGTTGTATTCTGCGTGATGTTTGTCATTGCCCTTGGCGTCAGGATATTCCCGGTTTTTATCACGAAGATACAGCTTGACAACTTTGCAGACGAGCTGGTGAGGGAGGCAGAGATCAGCGGCAGGGTTGGGAGTGAGACAACCGCAAGGCAGAGAAACTTGGAGGAAAAAACAGGGATACATCCAGCCGTAAGCTGGTCAAGAACCGGAAAAATCCAGTTGAATGAAGAGGTGACGGTAACACTGACGTTACAGAAAGACCTTGGACTTTTTGGAAAGTTAAGGTCGTTCCCGGTAACCATAAGGGCGAGGGCATCGGGAAAGAGTGAGGTGTATTGGAAATGAGAAAATGCTATCAGAGCTTCAAAAGACTTCTGACAGGGCAGGAGGGAAGCATGGCCCCGGCTGCTGTGGCGGCAGCGATAGCCATGCTCCTTATCATCCTTGGAGTTTCCGAATACATGCGCCTTGTCATCACGGCAGCCGGGATTAAGGATGCCATGGAATCTGCCGTGGTTTCCGTGGTAAATGACAATTACAATGAAGTTTATCATGGTGTCAGGGAAGGATATGCCGCAGGATATGAACCGGACGATACGGGGTTTACGGCATCCGTAGACCATGGGGATATCTATGGCAGGATGTGTTTTCTGCTTGGACTGGAAGAGGATGGGAACAGTTATGTCCGCTATAACAACAGCGGCGAACTGGAGTACAGGCTCAAAAATCTTTCCGTGGACATCCACAACACGGCACTGGCATCACCGGGAGGAACTTATTATGCGGATGCAGAGGTCACGATGGAAGTGCCTGTGCGTTTCGCAGGAAAAATCTTATCGAATATGTCGGTCAGACTGAAGGTAAGGGCAACCTACCGGGAGAAATTTTAGTAACATGTTACAGATATCGTAAGACTTATTACATTTCCATAGACTTTCCAGACGTTCTATGGTAGCGTGTGAACTACGAAAATCAATCAATCGAAAAAATATAAGGAGGGAATGCCATGAAAGATAAGACGAAAAAGTGGCTGGCAATCGCAGGACTTCTCGCAGTATGTGCAGTGCTTGTGTTTGGAATCAGCAGGGTGCTCTACCATGAGCCGGACAGGGAGGCACAGACCGTGGAGAGAGAATCGGAGGAGACAGAACTTTTTGTGGAGACAGAAACACCGGAACCTGTGCAGGCAGAAAGCACAGAAGCAGAGACGGAAGAGCCGCTTGTGATCGAGACGGAGACAGGGACTTCCGTAAATGACAGGGAGCAGGAAATTCAGGAAACCCCGAAGAAAACAGAAGAGGAAAAACCGAGTGAGCCGCCTGCACTGTCGGAGGGAACAGCCACGGACCAGCCGGATACACCACCGTCCTATGAGGAGGAAAAACAGGAGGAACCGGCTCCGGCAGAGAACCAGACGCCAAAGACAGGTGATACCAAAGACGGCATGGTATATGTGGAAGGCTTCGGATGGATTACCGATGAAGGGGAAGGCTCAGGCACCTACGCAGATGACATGTATGAAAATGGCAATAAAATCGGAATCATGGACTAAGTTGGTGACAAGAAATGTTGTTTGATATAAACTGATAACAAGCGGACAAGGAGGCTCTTGGATTATGTACAAACAACGTATATCATATGCAGATTATGTGGAAGAGGTAGAAAGATTATATAAAATTGAAAGAAGAGAGATTTATTTTGGTTTTGTAATCCGAGATTTTATACAATCGATCCTTACAGAAAGTGAACAATTGGTAGCAGTTTGGGATAACAAAGGATACAAGGATGATACCAAAAATCCACTTCATAAGCGTAAAAATTATGCGGATTCACATAGCTTGCAGGATTTTATTATCGTTCCGGAACAATATAGCTATACGAATACTACAAAACCATATGTTTCGATTGAGCTGAAAAAACCCAATTTGGAAAATTATCAAGGGTTAGAATTGGGAAAAAACAAAAAACAGATAGAAGCAGAGTTTGAATATTGTGATTTTATTATTTTGACAGACTGTGTTACATGGATGTTCCTAAAAAAAGATGAACCTGTAAAAGATGAAAAAGTTGTTTGTCTGATACAGGAGGGAAAATGGTTACAAATGGAACAAAGGGATTCCAATAACGAGCGTATGGGGAACATTCATATGAAGGAACCAGAGCAATGGGATGATTTGGTTAATACGATTAGAACATTTGTAGCAGAAGCCAAAAAACAGAGAAAAGAATAATGTGTTAGTGAAAAGCAGATTCGTAAAAACGGTCTGCTTTTTTTGTGAGGAAAAAGAGATGAAGTTATTAAAACAAGTAGTATTGCTTCTTGCAATTATGCTTGCCATGGCAATGCCGGTATCGGTTTATGCAGCCGGGGAAGGGAACATCGACAATGGCGGTGGAGGTATGGGAGCAGGAACGGGAACTAATTTTTGGAGCAGCCACGATGAGGGTGTGCGCGTAACGGTAATCAGAGCCAGTGATGGTGCAGTTGCATCAGCATCCATTGACCTTACCAACAAGCATCCGACTGATATCCGGGTGCATTTTGGAAAAGTAAGCAAGACTTCCTACAGGAATGGCGCAGGACTTTCTGCAAGGATGGGAGGCTATACATTTTATAATCCAGCACAGTCCCTGCCACAGATTATCAGTACTTCAAGAGGAGGGGCAAACCTTGCAGCCATCAAACAGTACTTTACGGACGAGCAGGTGATCAGAGCCATTGCAGGATATGTCGGCATGGATTTCCAGACGCTGACAAACGGAGAGTACAAGCTGTTATTAGAGCCAATCGCATATGTGACTTTTGAGGGAGTCCGGACTGCGTTTACCGCCACGGAAGCAGCAAAATACAATCAGTTAAGGGGCGGTTTGTTGCGAAAGAAAATGCCGTCCCTTTCCCATAAAAACCTGCCGCTTGCCATGTTTTTGGAAACATCGGATTTAGGGTATCCGGCGTGGAGCGGTTCTAAGACAGAGAAAGCAAATGATGAGGATATCATCCGCGCATTAGGACTTGGCATCGTGCGGTTTAATGAGGTGATCACACCGGAAGTCATCGAAGCGGACTATGAATACCGTGTGGATACGGATGTGATAACGGCGGTCACAGTCAGTGGAGGACAGAGCGATCCAGACAACTCCGTCACCGTGACATTTTCTATCCTGGGAAGAAGCTACAAGGTTGAAAACGTGTATTACCCGGAGGATGGACAGCAGCTCGTGTGGGTAAAATGGCATACCCCATCCACAGAACAGCATATCACGATTAGCGTGACCGCCAGCGGAGGCAGTGCATCCGTGAGCCGGGGAACCATCACGGCGAAGATTGTGGATCTGGATGACAATCCACCGCCCAATCCTGTTGCAGATGACAGAAATGATGGATACCGGAAAGAGAATGCAGTGATGCCTGTAAATCCAGAAAAGACACAGGCGGCATGGAGTGTCTGGAAAGCCAAGTGGAAGGAAAAATGGGTATGGCACAGTGACTGGAACTGGGAGTCAGAGGACCATTCGGCAAGCTGTGAGGCAGGATGCACACAGAGCCATGGACACTGGGAGGATGATGGCGAGTATGTGGATGAAGGCTGGTGGGAATTTGAAGAGAAACATTATTCGGCATCCCTGACTGCGGATATGCATCTGGTCACCGATGAAAAGGCACCGACAGCAAATGGCATAGTTACAAAAAGCGGGTACGGTGTGAATGTCTCCCTGAGTGTAAGGGCATCAAGCAGCCAGACATCTGCAACAACGGCACCGCAGACGGCAGTCAGTTATTTCCCGGAATTTTATTACGAAACCTACTGGCGGCTTTTAGAGAGAACCCGAAATGGATACAGTGCGGTCTTTGAATTTAAGAATAATGAGTATTCCACTTATTACCGGAGGACACATTTCACACCGGTCTGGATGCCGGACGGGGAGTACCGGGTATATACTTATCTGCTTGACTGTTGGACACCGGATGGAATGCTTTCCATGAACCTGTCAGACGCTGTGCAGATATCGGGAAGCCTGTGGGATGACTGGCATATCGCACCGCAGAATGTGAGGTAGGAAACCGATGGGATATGAGAGAATCCAAAAGCCGGAAGGACTGCTGTACCATTACACCAGAAAAGAAAATCTGGAATCCATCTTAAGGGATGGGAGGATACGGAAATTTTGTGACCGGGAAACATGGTTCACGAAATCCCTTGCAGATACGCTGCGGCTTATGTCACTCACGGTGATGCAGGAGGGAGCAGCTTATTATGATGCGAGCGGCAGGCTGCAGCGTTACCCGGCATTTGTACCGGAGGATTATGTAGTTTTAGAACTTACCCCGCGCTACCAGAGCGGGGAATGGGTGATCTGGAATCAGGAACTTCCACCCAATGCCCCGGAGTCCGTAAGGGAGCTTGCGGAAGAGTTCAGCCACTTAAAACTCGGATACCGTGGAGATTTAAAGTTCTGGGAGAATCCTGTCATTTATGAGATGACAGACCTTTTGGAAGAACCGGACCAGACCAGTGAAATGAAAATGCAGTAAAAAAACAGAAAAAAGGAAAGGAAGATCAGATGAAGAAAAAGAAATGGATGATGATGGCAGTGATGGTGCTTGCACTTACGATGATGTTTGGAACTACAGTATATGCGTCAGGGAAAGGGGATGTGGCAGGCGCAATCGAGGGTACATGGCAGGATGCCTCCGCACAGATCAAGACAGTAGTCAATAAGGTGGTGTTTCCGGCAATCGACCTGATACTTGCCGTATTCTTCTTTGCAAAGCTGGGTACGGCATACTTCGATTACCGAAAACACGGACAGTTTGAATGGGCGGCACCCGCAATCCTGTTTGCGTGTCTGGTATTCACGCTGACGGCACCGACCTATATCTGGAAAATCCTTGGCATATAGGGGATGGTGAGAAAGAAGGTGTCAGATGTTTATATTTGATTTTGTTGCGGAAACCGTACTAGACCAGATCATCGACTGGCTGTATGGGAAGATCGTTGGATTTCTCAATGATTTTTTTGCAATGATGAACAATATGGGGGTGGAATTGTTTGACCTGCCGTGGGTGAATGCAATTACCACTTTTTTTAGCTGGCTTGGCTGGGCATTGTTTGTGGTAGGGCTGGTGGTCGGAGCTTTTGAATGTGCCATAGAGTATCAGGGAGGAAGGGGCAGTATCAAGGATACTGCCTTAAACTATGTCAAGGGATTTATGGCGGTCAGCCTGTTTTCCATTCTTCCGGTCAACTTATACTCCCTAAGTGTGTCGCTGCAGAGTTCCTTCGGATCGGCATTATCCGGCATTACAGATGCGGAAAGCATCGGGATGACTGCACAGCAGGTGCTTATGTCAGCCGCCATGCCGGGAGTGGGGAATCCGATCCTGCAGATATTCTGTGCCGTGATGATGGGGTATGCCGTGATAAAAGTGTTTTTCGGAAACCTGAAAAGAGGAGGCATCCTGCTCATACAGATCGCAGTTGGAAGCCTTTATATGTTTTCTGTTCCAAGAGGATATATTGACGGTTTTACCCAGTGGTGCAAGCAGGTCATTGGAATCTGTCTCACCGCTTTCCTGCAGTCCACCATGCTCACGGCAGGACTCATGATCTTCAAGGACCATCCTCTGCTTGGTCTGGGTGTCATGCTTTCCTCCACGGAGGTGCCGAGGATTGCCGGACAGTTCGGACTGGACACCAGCACAAAGGCAAACCTGATGAGCGGAGTTTATGCAGCGCAGACAGCCATCAACATTTCAAAAACGGTTGTCAAAGCAGTGGCAGCATAAGGCGGTGAAAGGATGGAGAAAAAGCTGGGGAGTCTGTTCGATGGGATCGGGGGATTTCCATTGGCAGCAAAAAGAAATGGCATACGGCCTGTGTGGGCGAGTGAGATAGAAAAGTTTCCCATGGCAGTTACCATGCACCGGTTCCCGGAGATGAAACACATGGGAGACATTACAAAACTGCATGGGGAAAACCTCCCGGTTGTGGATGTGATAGCCGGGGGTTCGCCATGTCAGGACTTATCCATTGCCGGGAGACGCGCAGGACTTGCGGGGATGCGTTCCGGTCTCTTTTTAGAGCAGGTACGCATCATAAAAGAAATGCGCAGGCAGGAGGAAAGGAGGAAAAACAGCAGTGGAAGGAGAGCAGATGTCCCTGTTCGACCTCGGTATATGGTCTGGGAAAATGTGCCGGGAGCCTTCTCAAGCGGAGAACCAAAAGGAGCAGATTTTAAGAGAGTCCTCGAAGAAGTCTGTGGTATATCGGAGGAGTCCGTATCTTTACCTGGACCGCCGGATGGGGCATGGACTCCTGCCGGGATTATTCTGGGACAGGAATTCTCTGTTGCTTGGAGGGTACTGGACGCTCAATTTTGGGGAGTCCCCCAGAGACGCCGAAGAATCTTCCTTATCGCAGATTTTGGAGGCCACAGTGCCGGAGAGATATTATTTGAGTCCGAAAGCGTGTGGAGGCATTATCAGGAGAGCAGGGAACAGAGGAAAAAAGCTGCCGCCGATCTTGGAGGCGGCACTTTTGATGCAGGCACAGGAGCCGACATAGTGTGTCTGATGGATCAGGGAGGACAGCGGATGGATGTGTACCGGAACCTTATCGGTACACTTCTGGCACACAGTTCAAGCACACCGCCCATTATCATGGCGAGCAGTCAGGCAAATGCAGAAATCGGGATCGGATATTGTCCGACCATTACAGCCGCGGCAGGGATGGCAGGCAATAACCAGCCGATCCTGTTTGACAATCACGGACCGGACACCCGCTACAGCGGACCGGTGAAGGTGGCGCAGACCGTTACTTCTGCACTGGGGACGGGAGGCAACAATACGCCGCTTGCTGTTCATGGAGAACCCTACTGCATCGCCGGAAATGTCATCAACCGTCAGGATAAAAACGGGGGAAACGGCTGCGGCTATCAGCAGGGAGTCAGTTATACGCTGACAACAGAGGACAGGCATTGTGTGGCATACACGGATGACCTGCAGAGAAAAAAGCGTGTGAGGAAACTCATACCGCTTGAGTGTGAAAGACTCATGGGGTTCCCAGACCACTGGACGGACATTCCGGGAGCAAGTGACAGTGTCCGGTACCGGGCATTGGGAAACAGCGTGGCAGTGCCGTGTGTGGAATATATCCTCTGCGGCATTGCTTATTTTTTAGAAAGACAGGAGGGAGAACGGGATGTACATATACCCGGATAATCTGAAATCAAAAGCGAGCATGTGGCTGTGGGAGTTAAAAGACCTTGCAGTGACAGGAATCATCGTACTGGTATCCGTGTTTGCATTTGCCTATGCAAAACTGTGGTTCCCGATGGTGATAGCAGGCGTATACGCATTTTTAACGATACAGGTGGAGGATACCACCATCTTAAAATTTATCCGCTATGCATGTGCGTATTTTTTGGTGGAACAGCAGCATTATGAATGGAGGTACACCGCAAATGAAACGGAAGAATGAACAGTCCACAAGGGAGCTGATGGGGACAAAAGAACTGTCGGATTACAGCATCCGCACCTACCGGAAGGATGAGCTGGTCTATTTTCTGATCCAGCCGAGCAACCTGTCCGTGTTGTCGGAGGAGAGCCTTTCCGCAAGAATCTATGGGCTCATGACGGTCTTAAAAGGCATCACGGAAATTGAGATGATGTGTTTAAATTCCCGTGAAAACTTTGAGGACAATAAAAGATATTTAAAGAACCGCGCGGAGGAAGAAACCAACCCGGCTGTGCGGAAACTGCTGGAACTGGATGCAGGACACCTTGACCGGATGCAGGTGCAGATGGCAACGGCGAGGGAGTTTTTACTGATTATCCGGCTGAGAAACCAGAAGGAGAATGAGGTGTTCGCTTACTTAAACCGTATCGAAAAAATGCTGGTGGAACAGGGATTTACATCCAAAAGAGCGGATGAGGAGGACATGAAGAGGATACTGGCTGTTTACTTTGAACAGAATGTCACAACGGAAAAATTTGAAGAATTTGATGGGGAGAGGTGGATCATTTTAAATGAATAACAACAGAAAGAAAAAAACACAGACACAGACACCGGGGGAAGAGAGGCTTAAGAGTTTCCTTGACATGATCGCACCGTCCGTCATCCAGTTTTACACGGACCATTATATCTGCGGGAATACGTTCCGCAGTGTCTGGGCACTCAGGGAATATCCGACTGCAACGGATGAGCAGGCAATCCTGCGCCACCTTGGGGAAAAGGACGGCGTGACACTGCGTATCTATACCAGACAGGTCACACCGGCAGAGGAGAAAAAAATCATCAGCAATGCGGCAAACAAGAACCGCATGAAACAGGGGAATACAGAAAATTTACAGGAGACAGTCACGGCAGCGAGCAACCTGCAGGATGTGACCAACATCATTGCGACCATGCACCGCAACAGGGAGCCGTTACTGCATACGGCTGTGTATCTGGAGTTATCCGCAGCGGACATGGATAAGTTAAAGCTGCTGCAGACCGAAGTGTTGACAGAACTCATCCGTTCCAAACTGAATGTGGATAAGCTGCTGTTGCGCCAGAAACAGGGGTTCTTATGTGTGCATCCGGCTGGCAGGAATGTCTTTCTGGAGCAGTTTGAACGTGCGCTTCCAGCTTCAAGTGTGGCGAACCTGTTTCCTTTTAACTACTCCGGCAAGACCGATAAGAACGGATTTTATATCGGGAGGGATAAGTTTGGAAGCAATGTCATTGTAGATTTCAACCAGAGGGCGGATGACAAGACGAATGCCAATATCCTCATCCTTGGAAACTCCGGGCAGGGAAAATCCTACCTGTTAAAACTGATACAGACCATCCTGCGGGAGTCCGGGATGAAAGTCATCTGCCTGGACCCGGAGCATGAATATGTTGACCTGACCGGAAATCTGGGAGGCTGTTTTGTGGATCTGATGAGCGGGGAGTATATCATCAATGTGTTAGAACCCAAAACATGGGATGAAAACGGCAGCCCGGAGGATACGGAGGCACCCTATGCATTCCGCTGTTCCTCAAAATTAAGCCAGCATATCTCCTTCTTAAAAGACTTTTTCCGAAGCTATAAGAATTTTACGGACAGCCAGCTTGACACGATAGAAATCATGTTGGCGAAACTTTATGAGAAGTGGAACATAAGGGACGATACGGACTTTGGCAGGCTTACGCCAAAGGATTACCCGGTCCTGTCTGACCTTTACGATCTGATGGAGGAGGAATACAAGCATTACGATGCGAAGAAGAAACAACTGTATACCGCAGAGCTTCTGCAGGAAATCTGTCTTGGACTTCACTCCATGTGTAAGGGAGCGGAGTCCAAATTTTTTAACGGACATACGAATATCACGGACAGCAGCTTCCTGACGTTCGGTGTCAAGGGACTGCTTCAGGCGAGCAAAAATGTGAAGGATGCCATGCTGTTTAATGTGCTTTCCTACATGTCTAATGAACTTCTGACCAACGGGCATACGGCAGCCTGCATCGATGAGTTTTATCTGTTCCTTACCAACCTGACCGCCGTGGAATATATCCGCAACTTTATGAAACGTGTGCGTAAAAAGGACAGTGCCGTCATCCTTGCCAGCCAGAATCTGGAGGACTTCAATATCGATGGAATCCGGGAGTACACGAAACCGCTGTTTTCCATCCCAACCCATGTATTCCTGTTCAATGCGGGAAACATCGATTCCAGATTTTATATCGACACCCTGCAGCTTGAGCAGAGCGAATACAACCTGATCCGCTATCCGCAGAGGGGCGTGTGCCTTTATAAATGCGGCAATGAACGATACAACCTCATGGTACATGCACCGGAGTACAAGGAGAAACTGTTCGGAAGTGCCGGAGGACGGTAAGACAGGGATGAAGGAAGGAGGGATGCCAGACTATGGACATGAGGGAGCAGAAATTCGGCATTGAGATCGAGATGACAGGCATTACCAGACAGCGTGCTGCGGAGGTCATGGCAGCCTATTTTTCCTCTGCGGCCAGCTATGACGGCGGAAGCTATGAAGTGTACAGTGTCAGGGATGCGGCAGGCCGCAGATGGAAAGTCATGTATGATTCCAGCATTGAGGCGCAGAAAAAGGGCGGCGGTTATGCGGGGAGTGAGTACAAGGTAGAATTTGTTTCCCCCATCTGTGAATATGCGGATATCCCTGTCATACAGGAACTCATCCGGCAGCTCCGGCATGCAGGTGCAGTGGCAGGAAAGAATACAGGCATCCATGTGCATATCAACGCGGCACCCCATGATGCAAGGACACTGCGGAACATCACCAACATCATGTACAGCAAGGAAGATTTGATCTATAAGGCACTTCAGGTAGATGTAGAGAGGGAGCATCGTTACTGCCAGAAGGTGGAAGAGGACTTTTTACAGGAACTGAACCGGAAGAAACCAAAGAGTCTGGAGGAAGTGAGCAGGATCTGGTACAAGGGGGTTGATGGAAGGCACAGGCATTACCATGAAAGCCGTTACCACTGTCTGAATCTGCACAGCGTGTTCCAGAAGGGAACGATTGAGTTTCGTCTGTTTAACTCCACTACCCATGCAGGAAAAATAAAGGCATATATCCAGCTCTGCCTTGCCATTTCTGCGCAGGCATTGAACCAGAAATGTGCCAGCCGGATCAAGACTGCCAGCACCAACGAAAAATATACATTCCGTACCTGGCTGTTAAGGCTGGGAATGATCGGGGATGAATTTAAGACGGCGCGGAAGTTTCTTCTGGAAAATCTGGAGGGCGGCATTGCATGGAAGGACCCGGAACAGGCTGTGAGACAGAAGGAAAGACTGCGTGCGATGAAAGAAAAGAAAGAACTGGAAATCGGACATGCACAGCAGGCAGACAGCATGGAAGAAGAGGTGCCGGAGGATGCACAGGGAATGAACATGACCATGTAAAAACAAAACGCAGAGAAAGGAAAAAAGAATATGAACATGACAGGAAGAAGATATATTGCATACGGCTCGAACTTAAACCGGGGGCAGATGGCACTGCGCTGCCCCGATGCAAAGGTGGTAGGAACCGGGGAAATCAAGGACTATGAGCTGTTGTTCCGTGGAAACAGGAACGGGGCGGTAGCTACGGTGGAGCCGAAAAAAGGGGAGAGTGTGCCGGTGTTAATCTGGGAGATCAGTCCGAGAGATGAGTTTAACCTGGACCGTTATGAGGGATATCCGAGACTGTATGGAAAAGAAATACTGGAAGTGGAGATGGATGGAAAACGGGAGAAAATGATGGCATATACCATGACGGAGGGGTATGCCATGGGAGTCCCTTCGGAACACTACCTTGCTACTATCCGCACCGGATATCAGGAGGCGGGATTTGATGAGGATGTTCTGATGGCAGGTGTTGAAAAGAGCAGGGAGCGCATGAAACAGGAGATGGAAGCAGAGAGAATGGAGGAAGCATCATGGAGCCAGCAACTGCCGCTCTGATCGCAAGGGCAGCCATAGCAGCCGGAACCAATAAAAAAGTGTGGACAGGGATTGCCTCTGTACTGGCAGCCCTGTGCCTTCCGGTCATCCTTGCCGTCATGTGCTACATCAGCATTGCTTCCGGTGGAACAGAACATAACCGGGCGGCAGTGCATCTGGCATTCGATGGAGGGGAAGCACCGGATGGAATGCCTGCGGATTATCAGGCTTATGTCCGCCAGATGCAGGAAAGTTTTGCGGAGCTGGATGCCATATTAGATGACATCGATGGCATGACAGAAGGGGAACTGTGTGACAGGTATCTGGTCAAATCCGTTTTTTATTCTCTGTATTTCGGCGCAGACCGGGTACGGCTTGAGACGGATGATTATAAAAAATTTGCAGACTGTTTTGTGGATTATGAGGAACGGACACAAAACGCAGAGCAGGAGGACGGGACAGTCACGCTGGAAAAATATACCGTGGCAGTTGCCATTGGGGATAAGACAAAAATCTTCCAAAAACTTGCATCCGACTATGGAGTTACCGCAACTTATGAACAACAGTCCAATGCAGTCAATGTGTGGTATGTGGCAAAGTATGACACAGCGGCTCCTACAGAGGGGGATGAATTTTCCGACTGGGGCGGCTGGAACGTGGCAGGAGATATCCCTGTGTATGATCTGCCGGCCAACGGGAATGGAAGTGATATCGTACAGCTTGCATTATCAAGACTGGGGCATCCGTACTCGCAGGCACTCCGCGGAACCGGGAACTATGTGGACTGCAGTTACCTGATGCTGTGGTGTTACAGACAGATAGGAATCTCCCTGCCGGGAACGGCGGCAGAGCAGGGAAGATATATGGTGGAGCATAACCTGACGGTTGCAAAGGAGTCACTGCAGCCGGGGGACCTTGTGTTCTGGAGCCACAAACCAAACGGAAGATATATGAACATCACGCATGTGGGAATCTATGCCGGGGGCGGCATGGTCGTGGATGCGTCCTATTCCAAAGGGAAGGTGGTGTACCGTCCCCTGTTTGATAACGATAAGCAGGTACTGTATGGCAGGCCGCAGTAATTTTTCTGATGCCGCAGACATCTGTTTTCCGCCAGAAAATGGAAATGAAGGAGGAGCGATATGGCAGAAAAGGAAATAAAAATCACCTTTGCCGGGGAGAAGCTGGAGGCATTAAGTTTCTTTTTAGCAGAACAGGGAGGAAAAACCGTGGAGGAGCTGTTGAAGAGCCATCTCGATAAATCTTATGAGAAAAATGTTCCTGCACAGGTCAGAAAATTTGTGGAGAGCAGGATGGAACCTCCACAGGAGACAGCAAATCAGGAGCAGGAATCCCGGAGAACAGGAGGAACAAGACAGCAGAGAGCATCCGGCAGGCGGAGCAGGGAGACACAGAATCAGGAAGAGCAGCCGGGAGAGCCGGTGCCGGAAACCGTGGAAGAGACAGCAGAAAATACGATGAGCATGGGAATGTGAGGAGGATCAGTGAACGGATATGAAGAGAAAATAAAAGACCGCCTGTTTCTGGAAGTGTGCAATGCGGCAGGCAGGGAGGAATGGGGCGGACTGGCGCATCAGCAGAAGGAAAACCTCATGCTGGTATGCCGTCTCAGCGGGTATGATGAAAAGTTTCAGAGGGACTGCGGACTTGTCACCAGAGAGCAGATGGAGCATTGGGGGATAGAAGAAGGGGGGCTTTTTCAGGATGCATGGGCAAACATGTTTGCAAAACGTCCGCCGGTCCTTATGGACTTTGAGGATGCCTACGGGCATAACTATGACCAGAATATCCTTTCGATGGAGAAAAAACCGGAGAGAATCTGGAGGACGGATGCCGACTTCTATGTCCTTACTAACAACGTGGACCATGGGGCGGTGTACATGATGGACGAGGCAACGCTGCAGAAATCAGCAGAAAAGCTGGATGGAAATCTGATCGTCCTTCCGGCATCCATCCACGATGTGTATCTCATGGTGGAGCGGGAAGGTCTTGACATGGAACGGCTGAGGAATGGGGTATATGGAGCAAACAGGGCGTTCCCGGAGGCAGACTATCTGTCCGATGAGATTTACCGATATGACAGAGATACGCACAGGCTGTCAGTCATACCGGGGAGCGTGCAGGAAGAGCAGGCAGGAATGGTGCTGTATCAATAGTGTGTTTTTCTGAAAATAATTTCAACTGAGAGTTTAAATTTGGAGGTAAAGTGATGAAACAGGCAGTCGTTACAATCAAATATGATGAGGAAAAGTTAAATGCTGTGAAACAGTATATGGGAAAAAAGGACGCAGATTTTGATGCGGAACTGAAGGAAGTCCTTGGAAAAATGTATGAGAAATATGTGCCGCAGGCGGTCCGTGAATACATTGAAAGCAGAGGGGATGTGCCGCCTGCAATCAAAAAGGCAAACCGCCAGCAGGGAAAAAACAGTGCGGCATCCGGCAGTGCTGCGGAGAATGAGTAGGGAACGGAGGAAGCATGGACAAGATAAAGATTCTGAAAGTAGAGCCGGGGAAACCTCCCTGTGTGAAGGAGATTGCGAATGACTTTAAGGCAAGTCAGGAAGAGGTGGAGGGAGACATTGAGTGCGTTGGTTTTGGAGATGGATGTGTGGCAGTAATCAACGCTGAAGGAAAACTAAATGGAATGCAGCCGAACCGCAGGAATGGTGATGACATCATCTGCGGTCCATTTTTTATCTGTGGGGATAGCCCGGACGGTGATTTCATTTCCCTGACGGAGCAGCAGATCGAGGAATATACCAGACGATTTGGAGAGATTGAGCAGTTTACAGGGCAGGAACCGGAACTGGAGCCACATATGACCATCCTCGCTTTTTAAGAAAGTGACAGGACAATGGAAAGGAAACGGCACAGACACAGCCGTGTGAGCCTGCGTGTGGCAACGTGTGCCGTTATTCTGCAAAACTGGATAAAGTGACCGATTAAGCTGTATTCTGCCCTGTATGAGCCGATTTGGAGAAAATAGCAGAAAACCCGGAGTGCGGAGGCATATAAGACTCCGAAAATGGGGATAAAAGCGAGCTGTAAAACAGGGTCGAAAATAGTGCAGGTTAAAGGGGTTATGCCGCAAAAGAGCGGCTTAACCCGTCAGACGCCCACCGGCAGAGCCGTTGGGCAGTTCTAAGCATGGCATAACTTTTTTTGGAAGATTCGGAAAGGTTATGCCATTTTTATTTTTGTTACAGCGCAATCAGGCAGTAGAGGCCGGCAGAAGTTATGCCTTTTGCGGAAACAGGGAAAAAAGTCTATAGACAGAGGAAAAAGAAGGAGGAAATGAGTAGTCCCATGGGGTGAGGTGCGCACCACTACCAGAATGGGACGATGAAAGTATTGGAATTATTTGCAGGAACAAGGAGCATCGGGAAAGCCTTTGAACAACGGGGACATGAAGTATTCAGTGTGGAATGGTCGAAAGATTTTGAAAACATTGATCTGTATGAGGACATCAGCAAGGTGACGGCGGAGGATATCTTAAAACTTTTTGGGAAACCGGATGTCATCTGGGCGAGTCCCGACTGCGCTACTTTTAGTATTGCAGCGATCAGCCATCACAGAAAAAAGAATCCAGAGACAGGAAGTCTTGAACCGGTCAGTGCATATGCAAAATTCTGTGACAAGGTAGACAAACATGTGCTGGAACTCATTGAGCAGTTACAGCCAAAGTATTATTTTATAGAGAATCCAAGAGGCGGCATGCGCAAGATGGAATGGATGAAGAATCTGCCAAGATATACAGTGACCTATTGCCAGTATGGAGATAACAGAATGAAACCGACTGATATCTGGACGAATCATCCGAACCCTGGATTCCTGCCGATGTGTCATAACGGTGATCCATGCCATGTACCGGCACCGAGGGGAAGCAAGACAGGAACGCAGGGACTGAAAGGTTCGAGGGAGCGCAGTGTGATACCGCAGAAACTGTGTGAGCATATCGTAGATATTTGTGAGGAGGGATGAGATGAATACAAAAGCAATTTATACCGTTCACGAAAACGGGAAGGAACACTATTTCTTTTCGGAACATGCGGGAGGGTTCAGTTACCCTTTTGCAGTAGCTGATTTTCTGCATAGCTTAAAGGGTGTGTTGAATGATCCGATGTCACCACAAAAAGGATTATGTGCAGCACCAATGCTGGAACAGATGAAAGGCAATTATTTGTTCCCGGAAGAGATAGAAGGAAAGGAATTATTTACTGCGGTTAAAAAAGAGCAGATGTTTCAACTTGCAGTGAAAGAGCAGGAATCATTTGGAATTGAAATCGATATGGAACAGGATACGGTATCATTCCATTTCCGAGAGGGAGAGGAAGAACTGCAGGAATTTTGTGACATAGGGTTTCCAAGGCATGGAGAAACGGGAGAGTATAGCGGTGAAACATTTTATTATGCCGCAGATAATCTGAGAGTCCAAAATATGATGGATGGAATTGAAATGCCAATCAGTGCAGAAAATGAAGAAGCATACAGGAGCATGATATTAAAGGCTGTGCAGAAACAAACTGAGGAGCAGAGTACGGGAATGAGCCAGCAGATGTAAGTTAATTATGATTGAGAAAACAGCCATTTTTTGATATACTTTGCAGATAGGAAATGGCTGTAAAATCATAAAGGACGGTGTGCAGTTATGATGGATTTAGATGAAGTATACAATAGTACGATAAAAAAGACACAGTCTCTATTGGAAAGTAAAGGAATTGCGCTTTCACTACGAGAAATAAAAAAATTAGATACAATTAATTTATCTGGTTTTAGAAATGATGGGGAAAGATTGCTAAGGCTGGAACTAGCAGAAAAATATGGGGAGAACAAATTAGAACAGTCTTTGGGATATCAGATTTTATATCCATTTATAGATGAGGGGGTTATAAAAACAACAACGAAAAGAGATGAGGTATTTTATACTCATTTTTATGTAGCAAATAAAAGAGAGAATGATTTTGATCTTGTTATTTTTGAATACGATTTGTATAATGGCAAATTTTATTTAAGATATGGAATAGAGGCAGATGAAATACCAATCCGTAGGGAAGGGGATGGTATAAAGTGTGGAATAATTAGATATGGCTGTATGAAAAACTTTATTTTTGATGTTTTTTCTGAAGAAGAGTTGCACCAATATTATGATTCTATGGAATATTTGATTGTAAAAGAGTTTGCTGAGAAAGAGGAGAAACATAGTAGTAGTCAAACAGATATTATTTTGAATCAGGTAATCAGTACCTTTTCATCTATTAATTTCTTGTTGGAAAAAGATAAAAAATCTGTTGAATCAATAAGAAATGCACATCATGTAAAAATAGAAAACGATTTTACAGATGAGACAAGTCCAAAGCGAAAAATAATACATTTAGAGGGAGAAGTTCAAATTGAAGTGCTTCCGTCTTTTGAGGACAAAGAGGCAGTAGAAGAAAAAACAATTAAACGACGTACAAATGTTTGGATGGTATCTGGACATTTACGGCATTATAAAAGTGGAAAAGTAATATTTATTAGTTCATATCCCAAAGGTCCCGAAAGAGACAAAAAGAAACCTAAGAAAAAAGATTATGATTTACCACAGGAAGATGATGAGTAGGACATCTGCCAGAAATGGCAGGTGTTTTTCTTTGGCATTATGGAGCAAAATATAGAGTACAGGAATGAGCCAGCAGATGTAAGGAGATAGAGGAGAATGGAAAAAGTCAGAAAAGCATTTTACATTGAAGAAGAACTGCTGGGGCAGGTAGATGCCCTGTTACCACAGGCAGATGTGCGTTCACGAAACGAATTTGTCAATCAGGCACTGCGGTTTTATATCGGATATCTCACTTCGGAGAAAATAGAGAACTATATGCTGACAACCATCTCCTCCGTCATGCATGCAACGGTAAAGGACAGCGAGAACCGTATGGCTCGTGCCATGTATAAACTTGCAGTGGAAACTTCCAAGCTGTCCCATGTGATTGCATACAGCCATGGCGTGGATGAGCAGGCACTCGGAAAGATGCAGGCAAAGTGTGCAGAAGAGGTGAAACGGATCAATGGAGCAGTGAGATTTGAGGATGCATATCAATATCAGCAGGGGGATCGTTTTTAAGAAATAATTTATTGAAATGCGGTAAGACTTACAGTATGATAAAAGAAAAGGAAGGAGTGGTGCATGATGACACAGATGAAGGAACGAGCAGTTGAGCTGATAGAACGTATTCCAGATGAAAAAATGTTTTATGTGATCAATATTCTTCAGAATCTTGAGGAAATGTCATCCAACAGACCTGCAGATAAGAAACAGGCAATGGAAGCACTCCAGAATGTGCTGAAGTTCAGCGGAAGATTACCGGAAGATTTTGACGCAGATAAGGAATTACAGGAGGCAAGGGAGGAAAAGTATGGTAATATTGGTTGACACAAATATTATTATAGATGCACTTGCCAATCGGGAACCATATGCTGATGATGCAAAAAGAATTATGGAAAAATGTGCGGCAAGGGAAATCACAGGAATACTTGCGGCACATAGCATACCAAACTTGTTTTATATTCTTAGAAAAAATTTCAGTCAGGAAGAAAGAAGATTTCTTCTGAAAAATTTATGTGAGATATTTCAGATTTCTGATTTGAATGAAAAGAAGATAGTAGCTGCATTGGAAAACAATGCATTTTCAGATTTTGAAGATGGTCTGCAGGAAGAATGTGCAGTTGAGGCCATGGCAGATTATATTGTTACACGAAATCCGGCTGATTTTAAGCATTCAAGAGTAAAAGTAATTCTCCCAGACGAGTTGTTGAGAGAGTTAGAAAAAAATTAATTATCAGAAGGGAATACAGGACCATTACTTCGGTAGTGGTCTTTTCTGTACTCTTAAAAGCTGTGAATTTATGAGGAGGAAACATAGTTGAAAGATTTTGAAGGGTTCATTAAGAACTATGCTACCAGAGATTTTATCTATTTTTTTGCAGAAAAATCTATTGAAATATATAAAAATCAAGTAGAAAAATTAGATGAACATTTGGTATGTAATATTACATTTCCTTTAAACATTATTCAGCATGGTTTTATACATAAGCAGGCAAAAGTCATGTTATCGGCATGGGATATTCCAAACATGGCATATCTTTCTATCACGAATTCCAATGATTACAGAAATGATATTATGACAGAACAATTAGCAGGAAGAGTGGTCAACCTGTATCGTGGGTATGAAAATAAGCATTCAGGAAGTGAATATATTGGAAATAATGGACTGCCTAGTATATTCAAATATTTGATGGGAATGTCATATGAACAATTTAAATACGCAAATCCGGCATGGATATATCAGAACTATAACCGCAATTACCATATGCTGATTGGTTCGCCTAATATTAACAGGAAAAAAATAGTTGATATCAATGTGATTACAAATGAATTATTTGGACTTACAGCAGAGGAATTGTTGGAAGTAGAATGTATTATCTGGTGGCTGTGTTCTATTCATCCAGATCCATTAAGCGCACCGGAAGAGTTATATAGAGAAAAAGAAAATAGCATTCTGACAAAGAAAAATCTGGAGCGGGTTATAAGTTATTATTCTGTGACTTATGAGCAAGTGAGAAACTCATCATTGGGAAAACAGATTTTTTACAACAAACCATTTGTGATTACGCAAAAGACAAAAGAAACGATTGCGGTCAGTTTCTATTTGGTACAGATGATGATAGCAGATGGATTGTACTGGCTGATTCGGGATTACTATCACAATAATCATTGGGGACAAAAATTTATAAATGCTTTTGGAGAGATGTTTGAGGATTACTTTGAAGAACTGGCAGGTTTATATCTGCCCAAGAATTCATGGCATAAGATTCCAGAGGAAAGAAAAAAGAGTGCAGATTATTATGTTGAAGTGGATGAAGCGGTATTTTTGTTTGAGTTAAAATCAGGATTACTTGGACTGGGAGCAAAACAGCAGGTGCCGGATGTTGGGCAGATTGATACATTTTATAACAGGAACATAAAAGAGGCATATGAGCAGTTGAAAGTATCAGAGCAGGAATATAGAGGGGAGAAACCAGTAATAAAGGTTTTTCTTTTGTATGAGAGTATGACTAATACGCAGATGATCATGGCTTCATTGCCGGAAATATTTGAGCAGGACCCAGAATGTTATATCATGACAATAGATGATCTGGAGATGCTTCTGGCTGCCTATAAAAAGGATAAGAGCAGATTTGATGCTGTTGTGAAAGCACTTGTTGAAAATAAAAGAGGAGGCAACGACTATAAGAGTGTTCTGGAAATATTGAATATATATCAGGCAGTTGGTGATATGCATTTTATTGAAGAAAGAGATTATTTCAAAAAAATAGTGGAAAAGCTGGAAAAGAAATTAGGGACACACCAATAAGGAGGACACCATGCCCAAACTTATCCTACGCTGCAACTACCTCAAAAACTCCCCGCCCGCACACCTTGCCAATTACATCAATTACATCGGCACCCGTGAGGGCGTGGAGAAGGTAGGCAGCACGACATCTTCACTGCCAGCCACCGACAGGCAGAAAAGTCTGATTGAAGATATTCTGGCGAAGATTCCAGATGCAAACCGGATGCATGAATATCACGATTATATCCAAAGACCGACCAGAGAAAATGCATCGGAGTTTATCACGCAGGCGTTGGAGAATAACCTTGACATCATAGCGAAAAAGAAAAATTACATGGATTATCTGGCAAACAGACCGGGAGTAGAAATCATAGGTACTCACGGTCTGTTTTCAAATGAGGGAGAACCAGTGGTGCTGTCCCGTGTGGCAGAAGAGGTGGCAAATCATCCCGGTGTGATCTGGACGAATGTCATCAGCCTGCGGAGGGAGGATGCCGAGCGGTTAGGCTATGACAGTGCCGCACAGTGGCAGGCATTACTAAGGAGCAGGGTGCAGTTGCTGTGTGAGAATTATAAGATAGACAGCCGGAACCTGAAATGGTATGCGGCGTTCCACAATGAATCCCATCATCCCCATGTGCATCTGGTGGTCTATTCTTCTGACCCGTCCGAGGGATACTTGACGGCAAAGGGAATCGATGCCATGCGTTCTGCATACGCACATGATATCTTCCGGCAGGAGTTTCTAAGCATCTATGAGAAAGCAACCGAACAGAGAAACCAGTTAAAAGAGCAGGCAGAAAAAAGTCTGCTTTTTTTGTTGCAGCAAATGCAGGAGGGAGTCTGCCATGACCCCAAAATTGCAGAACAGATGCAGCTTTTATCCAGACGGCTAAAAAATACCGGAGGGAAAAAGGTGTATGGATACTTGAAGGCAGATGTGAAAGCCATCGTAAATGACATTGTAGATGAACTGGCAAAGGAAGAGCGTGTGGCAGAATGCTATCAGGCATGGCTGAAAAGCAGGGAGGAGATACAGCATTACTATAAAGATTCGGAAATAGAGAGGATACCGCTGTCACAGCAGAAGGAGCTAAAGAGCATCAAAAACATGGTCATCCGTGAGGCAGTCCGTTTTGTAGAAGGGTATCTGTATCTGGAAGAAGCGGAAACAGGAATGGAACGGCTGGAAGAGATATCCGAACAGCAGACGGAAAACCTTGCCGCATTGCAGGGGGAGGACATGCCGGATATCCTGCCTGGACAGACGGAAATGGAAGAGCAGGAATCAGACAGGCAGGAAGAAGGGCAGGGGGAATCCATTTCTTATTTTGCCAGATGGACGGACCGGTATAAAGAAGCGAGGGAATATCTCTATGGCACGATGGAGACAGAATCGGATGAGGAGGCAGCCCATGAGATCATGATGGAGGAGGCAGAGCAGGGAAATGCGTATGCCATGCACGACATGGGAAAGATTTATGCACAGGGCATTGGATGTGAGGCAGACAAAGAAAAGGCAGATGTGTGGTACCAAAAAGCATTAGCGGCAATGCATTATGTAGAGCAGAAGAAAAAGAATACCTATCTGGAATACCGCATCGGAAAAATGTACCAGTACGGACTTGGCACAGACGAGAATCTGGAACAGGCAGCGGAGTGGTTTTTCAAGGCGGCAGTAAAGGAACATAAGTATGCGCTCTATTCCCTTGGCATGCTTTATCTGCAGGGGAAAGGAGTAGAGCAGAATGAGGAAACCGCATATAGTCTGCTGTTCCGGTCTTACAGCAAGGGAAATCCCTATGCGGCGTATGAACTTGGAAAACTTTATGAGACAGGATGCGGAACAGAGAAAAATCAGGAAAAGTCGGAAAATTGTTATCGTGCTGCTTTTCTAGGTTTTCTGAATCTGGAGAAAAAATCAAAGGATGATACGCTCTGGTATCGTATTGGCTGCATGTATCTGCATGGGATAGGGACAGAGGCAGACGAAACGAAAGCCGAACATTATCTGACAAAAGCATCTGATTATGGCAACACCCATGCCTCCTATCAGCTTGCCAGACTCTATATCAGACAGGAGAGCCAAAAGTTAAGCGGGGAGTCTGGGACAGCACCGGATTACGCAAAGATTGCAAAAGCGGTAAAGTGGCTGGAAGAATCAGCCGCACAGGAAAATCCGTTTGCGGATTATGCACTGGGACGCTTGTACAGGGAAGGCACACTGGTGGCGGCAGACATGGAAAAAGCAGTGTTCCACCTGAAACGTGCCGCAGATGCCGGAAACAGCTATGCACAGTATCAGCTTGGAAAAATATATCTGGAAGAGGACAACAAAAACATTCCAGCAGCCATACAGTATCTGACACTGGCTGCGAAACAGAAAAATGAATTTGCAGCATACAGGTTAGGGAAACTTTATCTTGCCGGAGAAGAACTGCCAAAGAACACAGAGCTGGCACTGCATTATCTGAAGATGGCGGCAGACACCGGAAACCAGTATGCACAATATACCCTTGGTAAAGTGTATCTGATCGGAAAGGATGTCCAGCAGGACAAGGAACTGGCATACGACTATTTTTTAAAATCCGCAGAGCAGGGAAACATTTATGCAGCGTATTTTTTAGAACACTGGAATGACATGCCACACCCCGATCTGCTCTTAATGGCAACAAGGCTCATGCGGCATCTGGAACATATCATCGAAGAGAATGTGGCTGGAAGGAAGAGCGGAGGCCACAGGCAGGGGATTGACAGAAAACTGGCACGAAAAATCCGGCAGAAGAAGATTGCACAGGGACATGCCGTGGATGACCATGAGGACATGGTACAGACACAGTGATCACAGGAGGAGAAGTAGAAATGATGAGAGGAGGTACGATTGGGAGATTTTATTTACTTTACAGAGGAACAGAAGGAGCGAGCCAATGCGGTACATATTGCGGACATCCTTCGCCGGGAGCATGAGGAAGTGGAGCGTTCCGGGAATGAATGGCGTTGGAAACGGCACAGGAGTGTGACTTTTCGGGGGAGCAGTTGGTACCGCCACAGCAGACAGGTCGGAAGTCATGCCATTGATTTCATGCAGGAGTTCTTCGGGATGTCCTACCCGGAGGCGGTGAGCTATCTGCTGGACGGAGAACAGGGACAGCTTATTGAACGGGGAAAAAGGCAGGAGACAAAAAGAAAACCGATAAAAGCCGGGAAGGGACGGCAGGCTGTAGAAAAAGAACAGACAGAGGAAAGAAAAGAACAGAAAGAGCCAAAGGAACTGAAACTGCCGGAGAAAAATCCGACCATGAAGAGAGTCTATGCATATCTTCTGCAGAAACGTCATATTGACAGGGAAATCCTCTCGTACTTTGCAAAGGCAGGAACCATATATGAATCTGCGGAGCATCACAACATTGTGTTTGCCGGACTGGACAGCGAGGGGAAAATCCGGCATATCCATGTGAAGGGGAGCTGTTCTGACGGCAGGAGCTTCCGGCTGAATCAGGAAGGCTCGGAAGCTGCCTACGGATTTGGATACAGGGGAACCGGGAACAGACTGTATGTGTTTGAGGCACCCATTGACCTGTTATCATTTCTGTCCTTGTATCCAGAGAACTGGCAGGGGAACAGTTATATCACCTTAAACGGTGTGGCAGAGCATGCCATGCTGCAGGCATTGAAAGACAATCCCAGACTGGATACGGTTGTGCTGTGCCTTGACCATGATCCGGCAGGCATAGAGGCGTGCGGCAGACTGGCAGAGATTCTGGTACGCAATGGATATGGTGCGGTAAAGAGGTTACAGTCAGCCTGCAAAGACTGGAATGAGGATTTAAAAGGCAGATATGGTGAGGAAACAATTCCGGCACAGGAGCATCCGAGAGTCATGGAATGCAGGGCATGGACAGAGGTGCTGAAAGAAGTGACGGAATCCATCAACATCAAGTATGCCAACAGAAGTTATATCTGCCGTTATTATCAGGATATTTATAATGAACTGAAAAAGGGCAGGAGCAGGGAACAGCTTATGGATGCCTTTGACGGACCGGGGATGCTTTTGACCGGAGTGCTTGTGCGGTGCATGGAAAAAGAGGGAATCGCACTTGGCAGGGAAACTAGTGCAGACCAGATACTGGAAAATCTGTCAAAGCGTTATCAGCCGCATAAAGACAAGGGAAACTTCAACACCCGCATCCGGCAGATGCAGGCAGCCTTTGAAGAAACACTGGAGGTGTTCGATACAAAAGACTTAGAACAAAAAGAAGATCAGGAACTGCTTGCCAGAAAATGTATGAGCCTTGCGATGGAATGCATCCGGGCTCATATTTTTGTTGCCATCGACTGCGGGGAAGAGCAGATGAAGCCGGCAAAACAGACTGTGAAGGAACAGAAAATGGAACATCAGGAGGGAGGAATGATGCTATGCAGCCAGTCGTGATGCTGGTGATCGCAGGGGTGGCAATGTTTTCCGTGATTGGAGGCGTGTCACTTCTGTCACACTATTATACATTAAACGGAATCAAGAGCAGGACTGTCGGGGACGGTCAGCATGGAACGGCGAGATTTGCCACGAAAAAGGAAATCGCAGAAACCTATGTGCAGGTGCCCTATGAACCGGAGCTGTGGCGCAGGGGTGAGAACCTGCCGGCTGCACAGGGACTGGTACTCGGCAGCATGGAGCGGGCAGGAAAACTATACGCACTGGTGGATACCGGGGATGTGCATTGCCTGATGATTGGCGCGGCAGGAGTCGGAAAGACCGCACATTTTCTGTATCCCAACATTGAATATGCCTGTGCCTGTGGAATGAGTTTCCTGACCACGGATACAAAGGGAGACTTATACCGCAACTATGCAGGCATTGCAAAAAAATACTATGGCTACCATACGGCAGTCATCGATCTCCGTAATCCGACCAGAAGCGATGGTGACAATATGCTCCATCTGGTCAACAAATACATGGATGAGTATCTTGCAGACCATACGGACTTGAGTGCCAAGGCAAAAGCAGAAAAGTATGCAAAGATCACGGCAAAGACCATTATCTCCTCCGGTGGTACGGACAGTTCCAGCTATGGACAGAATGCATTTTTCTATGATGCGGCAGAAGGCGTGCTGACGGCTGCCATCCTGCTCATTGCGGAATTCTGCCCGGATGGAAAGAGGCATATCATCAGCGTGTTCAAACTGATACAGGATTTACTTGCACCATCCAAAGTGAAAGGGAAAAACCAGTTCCAGCTACTTCTGGCGAAACTCCCGGATACCCACAAGGCGAAATGGTTTGCAGGGGCAGCCTTAAATACAGCAGAGCAGTCCATGCAGTCGGTTCTCTCCACAGCACTATCCAGACTGAATGCTTTTCTGGATTCCGAGCTGGAGCAGATACTCTGTTTTGATACCGCTATTGATGCAGAGCTTTTCTGTAAACAAAAGACGGCGGTGTTTCTGGTCATGCCGGAGGAGGATAATACAAAGTATTTTATTATTTCTCTGATCTTACAGCAGCTCTACCGGGAAATCCTCGTGGTGGCAGACGAGAACGGAGGAAAACTGGACAACCGTGTAGTTTTCTATTGGGATGAGGTCGGAACGATTCCGAAGATTGAAAGTGCAGAGATGATGTTCTCAGCGTCCCGATCCAGAAGGGTGAGTATCGTACCCATGATTCAGTCCTTTGCCCAGCTTAATAAGAATTATGGGAAAGAGGGCGCAGAAATCATTATTGATAACTGTCAGGATACCATCTTCGGAGGGTTCGCACCGAACTCGGAATCAGCGGAAGTGCTCTCCAAGAGCCTGGGCAGCAAAACCGTCATGTCCGGTTCCATCAGCCGGGGAAAGAATGATCCGAGCCAGTCCCTCCAGATGATCCAAAGACCGCTCATGACAGCGGATGAATTGAAGTCACTGCCCAAAGGAAACTTTATCGTATCAAAGACTGGGACTCACCCTATGCGGACAAAACTGAAACTGTTCTTAAAATGGGGCATCACATTTGAAGAACCCTATGAGATTGAAGAAAAATCTGCAAGAAAGGTAGCATACGCAGACAAGCAGGAAATTGAAGAGGAGATCATACGGAGATATATGTGCTGTATGGAAGAACCAGACGAGACACCTGCAGAAACGGCAAGGACAGGAGGCATGCAGCAGACACCGCTGACGGACACCATGAAAAAGATGCGGCAGACCTTACGGACGGAAGATTAGGAGGCAGGGTGACTAGGAAAGAAATCTATGAAACGGAGCTGCCACACAGGGCGGTGGCGGTCTATCTGTATCTGGAGACTCGTGCGGACAGGGAGAGGACATGCTATCCGGCAATCGGTACCATTGCCAGAGAGCTGCACCTGTCTGTAAGTACGGTCAAGCGTGCAATCCACGATCTGGAGTGTGCAGGATTTATACAAAAAAAGCAGAGATGGCGTGAGAACGGAGGAAAGAGCAGCCTGCTCTATGAAATCATAAAATAGGCACAAAGGGATTACTGCGCCGGTCAGGTGAACTATGGTATGGTTCACTGTGGCCTGTGCAGGGAACTTTTCACTTTAAGGGGAAGAACAGAGAAAAGAAAATACAGTTGGCAATATGAAACATCAATATATTTTTTTGGAAAAAACTAAGAATTGAAGTATTATCAGATGGATTATGTGGGGGATTCATAAAGTAGTGGTATCAACATGACGATATAGAAAATGCAGGGAAGCATTGTATTTCAAAGAGTTTGAGATACAGTGCTTCTGCGTTTCTATAGGAGATAGTCGTTCTATGCGAAAAATAGTCATTTGATGCGGAGAATGATCGAGTGAAAGATTTGTTTGATATAATAAAGAGTGCTAGGTGAGACTTGTATGGTTTACAGGCATGAGAGAAATCAAAGACAGGAATGAAAAATATGAACATTATTATTTGTGATGACAGGATAGATGACAGAAAAAATCTGTCAGATTTGCTGTCAGACTATGGTGAAAAAAAGAATTATGAGTTTGCTATTACAGAATATGAATCCGGAGAACAGTTATGCGAAGAACAATCAGCTTTGGAAGCGTGTCAGCTATTATTTCTGGATATCAATATGCAGGGGATGGATGGGCTGAAAACAGCTATGAGGATCAAAGAAAAATATCCAAAACTTCCAGTTGTGCTGGTGACGGCATACATGAATTACGCACTGGATGGATATAAGGTGAAAGCAAGCCGTTTTCTGCTGAAAGATAACCTTGCAGATACTATAGAAGAATGTATGGATGATTTGATAGCAGAAATTAATAAAAACCGTAGGATTCTCGAATTTCGTTTTGTGGAAGGAACGATAAAACTTTATGCAGATGACATCATTTATATAGAAACAGAGCTTCACAAAAATGTATTTTATACAGAAAAAGGGACATTTCAGATTTATAAAAAACTGGATGAACTGGAAAATGAATTCAAGGATATGGGATTCGTGCGGGCACATCTAAGTTTTCTTGTAAATATGAGGTACATCACAAAAATCAGCGGTTATGTGATGACACTTACCACGGGAAAAAAGATTCCGGTTCCCAAGGCACGATATGCACAGGTAAAGAGGGAATATATGCTGTATAAGGGAGAAGAATAACATGACATTCTGGGTATTGACATTTATTGCGGAAATGCTGGAAGTAAAAGGAACGCTATACTTTTTTGATACTTTTATGGAAAAAAGAGATGGCGGATATAGGAACAGATATAGATTTTTTGTTTATTGCGGAGTGCTTTATCTGGTAGCAGTCACAGGGGCATGGATCGGAATGTTAAAATGTATCCCGATTATACTGGTTATGTCTTTCCTGAATCTGGCTTATTATGAAGTTTCCTTCCGGCAGAGTTTTTTGTTTTCAATCATCAACTATACAATGCTTGTATTGATTGATTATGTGACTGTTTTGCTGGGAAGAGGAGGTTCAATCCAAGAAAAATGGTTTTTACAGGCACTGATATCAAAGACGGTTTTTATCATTCTGATGTTGTTTATCAGAAGATTTAGCAAGACAAGAAAAAGCTGCGGTCTGATTACAGGAAAAGAGTGGTTTCAGTTTTTCTGTGTTCCTGTATTTACGGTGGTCGGTTTCATTCTTATGTTTTATTCAGAAAACGATGACATGCAGAATGTATTTTTATTTCTTTCGGTGGGACTGGTTGCGATTAACCTTATCCTTATGGAGTTCATGCAGAATACCATTGAAAAAGAAGAGAGAATAAAAATTGCGGTACTTACGGAACAAAATCAGAAAAATCGTATTGCAGATTATCAGGACCGGGAAGAAATCTATGAGCGTCAGCGAAGAAAAATGCATGATTATAAAAATCAGCTTTCTACGATCCAAACGTTGATAAAGAATGGACACACAGATGAGGCACTTTCATTTACGCAGAAACTGACAGAGAGCATAGCTGTCGAGATGTCGGCAATCAACACAAATCATTCGGTGGTCAATGCTGTTTTAAATCAGAAGTACCGCAGCATGCAGGAGAAACACATAGCGGTTATCCTGAAAGTAGGGGATCTGCAGGAGATATGTCTGGAAGAGGAAGAGATTGTGATTCTGCTTTCCAATTTATTGGATAATGCAATCCGGGAGAGTGAAAAGGTACTGAAAAATACCGGAAAAGCGGTCATTCATCTGAAATTAGAGTGCGAAGAACATAAACTGATATTTGCGGTAAGAAATCCGGTGACAGAAAAGGTGGAAATTGAAAATGATACGATAAAGAGCAAAAGAGGGGATCATCACGGTATTGGATTGTTAAATGTAAAAGCAGTTGTGGATAAATATGGCGGTGATATGGTGCTTTCCTGCGATGAAAATGAATTTAAGGCAGTGGTCATCTTGTAAAGAGATGGTCTTTGTGTGCGTAATATGGTCGTTTGATGATATGGGACTAGGAGAACAGGTTATTTTATCCGATAAAGAAAGCAAAGGAGGTTACTATGAGTAATACAATTAATGTGAACTATATGACACGGGCTTACAATCAGTACCAGCAGAAAAATGCGGCTAAAGATCAGGAGAAGGAAGATACAAGGTTTGCGGATAGTGTAAGAGAAAAGAGCGAAGCTAGTGGAAGTATAGTGGGCAATTCAAAAATAGGTTCTGTGTCTGCTAAAGATATGACGATGGTGGAATACAAGCAGTACATTTACAATAAAATATCTCAAATTCCAATGCACCCCACAAGAGCAGGCGAATCAATATCTGTTACAATTTCAGAGGCGGGTTTTGAAGCAATGAAGAATGATCCAGAGTATGAAGCATGGGTATTAAATGATTTGCAAGTGGGTTGGTCACAACCAGATAAATGGTCCGGTATATGCGGAGGAGCGTTTTCTACAATATATTATGGAGCATCAAAAGAAGAATGTCATGCTGAGATGTGGAGTGCTGGTTATAACAATGGGAATGGTGGGAAGATTTTTAATGATAAGTCAAAAAATAGTTTTTGGGAGCGCAGAATAGAAAATAAAAAGAGAATAGAAAATCAGGTAAAGAAACAACAGGAAAAAAAGCGGATTCAGAAAAAACAAGCGGAAAGAACAGCTTATGAAGAATATGCGCAAAATAAAAGGTTATCCGCTCAGGATGCCAGAACTCGATTGGTGGCTGAGAGTAGTTCGTCTGTTAAGACTGTCACAATAAGTCAGGCAGTAGCTTCTTATGAGGCAAATTTTACAATGGCAGTAAGCGTATCGAACAAAACCCAATAGCCTGCAAATAAAAAATCAAGGCTAAATAGAAAGGAGAGATGCAGTATGGGAATTAATGGAGTATCATCGTATGCCAATACATACACATACGGAAATGTAAAAAATGAAAATGTAAAGCCATCAAAGAATAGTGAAAAGAATTATTATGCAGGATACACTATGAATTCAGCCAATAAGTTTAAAAATGTATCAGACTATTCAAAGTATTTGACTAACAAGTATAAATGTTTGACTCCATGCAAAAATGCTTCTGTATTGATTGACGGAAGTGTAATGCAAAAGGCATGTGGAGATGAAAAAACTGCGAAATGGCTTGAGGAAAATTTAGCAATTATGCCAGATGTTATACGAAATGCACAGAAGGCGGCAATAAGTCATGGTAGTAAACTGATATCAGTGGAGTTTAAGTTTACGAATAATGGAACCGAAATGACAACCTGTGGCATTTTTGGAGAGACTGGTACGGATTCAGAAATTGACAAATGGCTGGAGAGAATGAAAGAGGATAAAGAAAAAGAAGATAAAAAAACAGAAAATATGATTGCTATAGAAGCGACAACTAAAAATAAGGTAGGTTTTGATACATATGCATAGTATCAATTTCTATAATTTTGAAGAAAGGAGGAGTTCCATATGAAATTAGGGAAGAAAACAAAGACTGAAATCAAATTATTGGATGAACAATAATTTTGTTTATAAAATATTAGAAGAAGAAGCAATATGAGACTCAAAAAAAGTATTTTAGCAATGGTGTTGTCTTGTTTGACAATACTCAATGTATTTACCATTCCGGTAATGGCAGCAGAACCGGCAGCATCTGAAACTGAAGAAATAATGGTTGCAAGTGTGCCGTCTGATGCTAAATATGCAGGAACAATTTACCGAAACGGTGGTACTGTTTCACTTGGAAGTGTTACGTTAATCAACAATTCAAAGCTGTATGTGTATTTACCTAAAAACAATAATTTGGATTTGTATCAGGGTACGATAACATTCAGAAGCGGATTGAATGTAGTAACGAAGCAGCTCGCTAATTATTCGACAGATACATGGATTTATACTGCTGATGATATCGGATCAGGCACTTGGACTGTTACTGTAAGTGGGTATGCAGTTGGAACAACACAAAATGTGAAGTATGGTATAAAGCGGGAAATTGAGATTTAGGCACGGTGTAAATCTTGAATAGTGCTTTGGAGCAGTCTTGTTTTAAGAGGAAGGAATAGGTATAGATTTTCCTTCCCTCTTTTAAGAAGAATAATGAAATTGAGAGGTAAAATAATGAGAATAGAGAGTGGTTACTTAAAACAAGACAGGTTGTGTGGTCAAAAAAATAATAGAAATGCAGTAGGAAATTTTTCTGATGCAATGAATAAAGTCAGAGAGAGTATAAGTAATAAGGTTAGCACAAGGGATTCCTATGTGAATGGTATGGATTATAATAACTTTGGAATTTATACAAAAAATAGCATATCTCAAGATGTTGAATTACCAATAGAAACAGAAAGATATAAAATCGAAGATGCTACATATGTAAATGGAGTAGCAGCATATGAGATTGTAGATAAGCAGGCAGGAAAAGATTTTTATATAAGAGAAGATCAATTAGCAATTCAAAGAGATGAGAAAACAGGAATGGAGTTCCTGATTAATATGGATCAGCCATTTTCGTATAATGTAACCATGACAAGTGAACTGAAAAATCTTTTGAATGATTTGTCTGACAAAAGAAATATTGATATAAAGGAAATACCGCTACAGGGGGGATTGGTAGTAAACCGTGATTCAAAGACAGGGTTAAATTATTTGTCGATAAAAGGAAATGAGGCACAAGGAGTTTCGGTAATCATAACATCCGATAAAGATATAGAAACGCTGAATAAATTAGCCGATGAATTTCAAAAATATCCGGTAAGTTCGCAACAGTCTACGGCAGGATTATATGCTTTACTTGAGATATCAGGAAATCTGAAACGCGAAAAAGATGGTTTTACATTTTTGACTCCTAATGGAATTACATATATTCCGTATGATGGTGATTCCAGCAAAGCATGGGAAATTGATATGCCGGGTTCCTGTTATGCTACTGCCAGAAAATGTTTGGCGGCAGAAAATGATTGTGCAAACATAAGTACATGGACGAAAATTTTGAAAGGAATAAAGATATATTATGGTGATAATTATGGCGCCACTCAGGAAAATAATGCATATAAAGTTGATGATTTAGGCGGATATTGTATGTTTGCATAAGATATATATACAAGTATGAAACTAACAGTATGAACAGACAATGAGATTCTGTATTTTAGAAATATAATATTTTTTGGAACAGACAGAGAAAAAATCGGAATCTTGCAGACAAGCAGATTGCACTGACAAAAGGCGGAACATTAAATTTAACTATTTTAACATTAGATGGTTATGGTGTTCAAATTCAGAGTCAGGGCGTGAATGTATTGTTAAATACCGGTGCCGGCTGGGGATACGAAATGACTCCGGTAGAACTTACAAAAAAAGATGAATTCTATTCCATTTACTGGAAGGAATATAATGCCGTAAAGAATGGTATGAATTCTGAATTAAAAGAATTACCGGATTATCTGGAGAAAAGACCAGTTTTTGAAGCGAAAGCCTAATGATAATAATGCAATTCAAATAAAAAGGAGTATTGATATATGCAGATTAGTTCCAACTATTCTATGAATGGTGTGCCATATGAAAACAGACGCAGACAGAATGATATTCCTCAATTTAGTACAGAACGTGCTGAACAGGAAAATGAGAGTATAAATCCATATATGGAAGATACGGATTTTAACGAAAAAGCATTTGATATGATTGGTCCGAATGCTCCGCAGGATGTAAAAGATGCATGGATGGAAGCTGCTAAGGAAGTTAATGCAAACGGCATGGGAATAAAGAAAAATGGAATGTTGAGCCATATATCGCAGATGATGGTACAAAGGCTGAATAAACAGCTTAAAGGAGATGGAGATGCGGATAACATCGACATTTTGGGAAATACAACAGAGTCTGCAATTCAGGCAACGAGTCAGGCTCTTTACGATTTAGATCACCCACGGGAATATGTTCCGAAAAGTATCGAAGTTCAGCGAGCTTGTATGAAAGAAAGAGAGTTTTATGTTGCTTTTCTGGAAAAATTAGAAAAACTAAAAGTAAAAATATAAGTATAGGTTTATTAACTGGAAACTCTTACATACACACTTGACAATATTCCTTTGAGGCGAACAATGATCCGAATGTTGCTGCAAAGGGAAGATAAAATAGCAGAAAATTGTAATGGATAAAAAAGGACACCTATAAAAATGGAGGAAACGAAAATGAGTATAGCAGGAATTAACGGTTATAATTATTCAAATTATTATACAGGAACAAAAAGAAACACTGCGAAAGCGAACGGTATGAATTCCGGTTTGTTATCAAATGTAAGCAGTACATCTTCTAATATTACATTACATATGTCGGGAACAGAAGATAGTGGAAATGCATTAACAGCAGTAGGATTTCCGGATGGCAGTAGTGCATCTGTATATAAATCAGATGCATATGATTCGGCAAACCCAGAATACAGGGTAAGATATTGGGACAAAGAAGGAAATTACACAGATACAAATGTACAGATAAATGATGTTGATCCAAGAAATGCAAGTTATTTGGAAATGCTTGCATATACAACATATAGTGATGTAGAAGGCTTTACGAAAAATGCTTTTGGAGATTTCATGAATGCGGCTGGTGGTGTGAATGGCAACATCACTTATGATTCTGACAGCATAAATGAAAAGAAAGACTATATGAGCATGATTAAAGAATTTATGCAGTTACAATATGATTCGAACAACTTATCAGGTTATCTGTCATATAAGGAATTGTATGATTACATAAATGACAGAACAGAGAGGTGATTCAATTAAATGGAAATATCAAATAATTATAGCACAGCAAAAGTGTGGAACACATCGAATAAAAATGTTTCTAAATCTTCTAAAAAAAACAAATGGAAATTAACGGATTCTTTAAAAGAGAAGATTGTTGATCTGGCAAAAAAAGATGCACAGGACAATGTATATATGGGAAATGCATTTATGAATTTGAGAAAGACGGAAGTAAGCAAAGTAGCCCCGAATAGAGCTGCTTTAATTGGAAAGTTTAGTCAATCAATGAATTCAGGTAAAATGTCAGCAATGAAAGAAGTTGAGGAAGCAGACAAAAAATGGCTCTGTATGCTGTTTGGAATACCTTATGAGGCAAAATATCAGGGAACAGGGACAGGCTCGGCAATTCATGTATACAATGAAGAGGGCGAAGAAGTTTTGACCTATACAGGGGGAGTAGGCTGGCAGGAAAAAGAAACAAAAGCAGAGTCACAGGTTCATTCAGCATTAAAAATGACATATTATGAGGCATTTAGTGAGGCGAGAAAAGCATTAAATAGTAAAGAAAAGACTGGTAGTGTAGGTGAAAACATAATATTGCAAGATAATTTTGATATGAAGGCATGAAGTATGCAATTAAAATAAGGTCTATAATTTGGAGGAAAATATCTATATATTCCGTTCAAGGCTTACCGGTAGGATCAAATAATGTTGGCTTTGATGTTATTGGAGCGTCACCGGAAGAATGTTACGGTTATGCAGGTCCAGTAGGAAAGAGTGGATCAGAAACAACGAATGACGGAGAATCTTGGTGGGAGAAGCGCCACGAAAGAATGGAAGAACTTATGAAAGAACAGGAAAAGGAAGCAGTAAAAAGAGCACAGGCAAGACGAAAAGCTGTACAAAACGAATATCTAAATAGCCAGTTGGCGGCGGCATATGAGAAAAGCAGTATTATTTTACCGGATAATCCTGTTATACTGTAGGCTCATCTTTTGACAGGAAAGCATAAGAATACAGGTAAGATATTTTTCGGGAGGAAGGATAAGAAATGGAAATAAACAGTAATCATTCTACATATGGGGCGGCATTTCGTCAAAAACCGATTTTTTTCATGTCTGGAAAGGAAACAGTGGCATTTTTTGAAGGAAAACTGAAGAAAAATATGACACTTCAAGAGGATACCTGTACACTTGGCAGCAATGACACTTATCGCAGACAGCATACTACTTATGAGGTTTCTGACAAGAAGGAAAGTACATTTCTGGATCTGGATTTTCTGATCAAGGACGAAACCAGCAGTCTGAAAGGAAGTCTCAGCGATAAAAAGGATGTGGATTTCTACAACTTTTCCATCCCTTTTAACCGGACGATACAGAATTACTTCGGTGTCCAAATCTATATGGACATGCCGGAAGGCTGCGATTATGACCTCACCTTATATGATGAATATGGCAATCAGGTCGGAAAGGCAGAATGGGATGGGGAAGGACGGAAAACACTGACCATCCCGAACTGGGATACAAATACCAATAAATATTGTATCAAAATAGAAAACAAAAATGGGGAAGAAGTTTCTCCGCATGATTATTATAAAATCAGTTTCAAGGTTACGGAAAATAAAGAACAGGAAAAGACCGATGCCATAAGGGAGGCATTCGGGAACCTTCATGGTGCATACAGCCGGAAAGATGAAAATTGGAGGGAATACCTCGACAAATATAATGAAGTCCTGATGGATACAGAGAAAAATTATACAAAAGAAATGGAGAAACTCCACCAGAAGCAGTTTGAAAGTCTGCCGGAAGAAAAACAATACAAAGGCGGGCGCACAGTGGATGAATTGTTGCAGGACATGGCAGAAGGAAAGACACTGGATGATGTGGAAATGGAGTATGTGAAAATTTTTGCCAACCTGAAAGATTTTGAGAAAGCACAGCAGAAGGCGGAACTGAAACATGATTTTTCCGAGGATTTTGTAAAGAATCTGGAAAGCAAAGGTATCTCACGTGATGAGCTGGATGGAATGCAGATAAAGATTGAAAGCAATGGGAATGTAACAGTGAGCGGTATCGAAGATAAAGAAGTCCGGGAACAGGTTCAGAAACTGGTAGAAGAAAAGTACAGTGACCGGATGTATCAGTATTACACAGGAATTGCTGACAGTGTGGGAAATCTGTCGTCTAATACCTATCAGTATGCCACGGATGTGCAGGAAGTCAGGCGTTACTTAAAAGGGGTTACGGGAGAAGATATTTCTCTGGAGAACCTTTATCTGACACCGGACGGAAAAATTGGCGGGTTGCCGGAAAAAGCCGCTAATCTGATCAACAAAACAAAAGACAATGCCAAGATAGAGCGGATAAAGGATGCATTGATAAATATTATAGGACATAACCGGACAAGCGGTGATCTGGGGATTCCAGACTTTACTTCGGAGTTTCAATTCAGTAATGGTGCTTTTTCTGTGGCAGACAGTGGTTTTACGGTGGATATGGCGGCATTGGATAGAAGGCTGACGCCACAACCGCATGATAACATGTATTCGGATATGTATGAGTACAGTTTCAGAAAAGTATTATGATACAGCATCAGGAGGTAAAGGTAAGATGAAGAAAGCTGAAAAGATTACAATCAAGGTATTGAAAGTAGTGGAGAGAATTGCCCGGAATGAAGTGGAAAAAACAGTTCTTGGCAGGACGGCAGAGTGTTCAGCGATTTATCACTAGCCGAAAAGACCGAAGAAAAGGGGAAACTAGGTCAGAATAATGAAATATTTTGTGGAGTGTTGCGGTTGTGATTATCGTAATGGCAAAACAAAAGGAGTAAGATAACTCCAAAAGGGTTATCTTACTCCAATAAATCAATTAAAGGTTACTGCTTGGGCTTCGGATGGAGAGAGCAGGTACGGTTCTGACTGACAGAAGAACCGTGGAAAGGAGTTAATATGGGATTAGGCGTTGAAAATTTAGTTAATGCTTATAATCAGAATTATAGGTATCAACAGAATAAGACGACAGGGCAAGCCAATCATTTAGATTTCAATAAGATTTTATCTGCTAAAGAGGGTGATAATACAGAGAAAGTACAGAAGCCAAATGAAAATAGTGTTTCAAAAGTAGATACCTACACTGAATATTTAAAGGCTAAATATGGGAATATAATGATCCAAAATGTTGGAAGTGATCAAAAGAGTATGGATTCATTGGGGACGGGGACATATGGGATGAATAATATTGTGATTGCACCCAATGTTTTGGAAACAATGGCAAATGATCCCAAAAAAGCAGCTTATTACGAAAAGATGATACAGGATTTTTTTGCTTCGCAGTCAACTGTGAAGGCGCAGATGGCAGTCGGGGGGTTTGAGATTCAATCTTATGGTATGGTTATTCACCCGGATGGAACTGCACACTATTATGTTTGTGGAGATGTTTCACCAGAAAAAAAAGCAAAGATAGAGGCGCAAATGAAAGCTGAAGATGAAGAGAAGGCTAAACGGCGTAGACAATATTTAGAGCGCAGTGAGGAGGCGGCAGAAAAGCGCAGACAGATAGAAGAGATTAATATGCAAAAGAGTAAAAAAGATGCGGCTTTTGATGATAATATATCGGCTGTTAATGTATTATCGGAAGTAGATAGGGCGGTTGCCATAGCTGCTTATGAAAATATTGCCAATACTTTTAATGAAAACATAATAAAAAGTACAATTGATAATTGAGGACTTTACTGACTATATCAACTTATAATAATCGATATATAATATTATACTAGGAGGTAATTAAATGCGTATTGGTTCGGGAGTGCAAAGTGCACCGGAAGTATTTGGAAAGCGACAAAACAATAGCAAAACATCTGCTGTCGGAAATGAGGAATTTTCTCAGACATCGGTAAAAGTGTATTTAAAGACGGATGATATGTTGTTTTCAGGTGGAAATGGAACAGGTCTTTCGTTTTATATTAAGTATGCAGAAGAGTCAACGGAGGATAATCCTGTAGTGATAGCCAAAGGAGTTGACGAAAATGGAAAAGAATTTGAAGAAAAAATTAATATTAACGATATTGATTTGAGAAATGCTTCTTATGTTGAAATGAGTGCTTTGGAGGCATATTATGATGTTGATAGGGGTAATGGTCTCAGCTCTTTTCCAGAAGAAACTGGTCACATGGGATTAAATGAAAGATGCGACCTTATATCCAGCTTTGAAAAGGTTATTCGGGATATGAATAAATTAGGAAGGTATGATTTGCAGATGTTTTATATGCGAAATATGAATACTTATCTAAATGCAAACAGTAAGCATAAATAGGGCTTAGTTATTTGAATATAGTAGAAAATATTGATATAAAGGAGGTTATAGCTATGCAGATTAGTGGATATTCCAGTGCTGCAATGTTGGCATATCGTTCTTCTGGTATGAAGCAAAAAGCAGGCACAGTGAAAAAGCAGGATTTTTCTCAGATGGTACAGAACACAAGCGCACAGGCAACAAGCCAAACAGATAAGACAGCGGCGACAAAAGAAGTCTCCGAAGTTGATGAGATGGCAGCGTTCAAGCAGGAAATCTATGAGGAACTGGCTGAAATTGATAAAATGAACTCCTCGGCTATTTTGTCCAATTCTGTACATATCACAGAAGATGGATTCAAAAGAATGAAGGAAGATCCCGCCTATCGCAAAGAAATTATGGATTGGCTTCGTGCAGATGCAAGAGCTTCTCATGGGGTTCCATTTGGTGTCCATGTTACAACAACAATTACAGGGTCTGGAGCAACCAGCTATGGTATGAATGTTTTTGATAATGATAGTGCGGCGACAAAAGCATCCAAACAGCAATGGGCTGATAAGAAGACAAAAGGTTCATTTTATCATTCAGATCGCACCTATGCTGACCGTAGAGCCGCACAGCGCAAGAGGGACAGAGAGTATGTGGCAAGTGAACGCCAAAAGCGGGAACTCATGCAGAAGATGACACTGGAAAAGAGTATTGACCAAAAGGCACAGCGACAATTACTCGATCAGAAGGCTCTTGCACAGAATGTAGTTGACCAGAAGTATGTTCAAGATTACTTGCTGGGAATGCAAGAAAGTAAAAGCTGGAACATTTGAGTATAAATAAATTCATTTATACTTTTATGTAATAATTATGGAAGGAAATACCGCTACAGGAGGGATTATAAATATGGTAAATATGGTAAATACCGCTGTAAATAACAATATTTATGCAGGAAGAAAACCTGGTTCAAAATATAACCAGTCACATACTTTTCAACAAAAGGAAGTATTAGAGGTACCGGATGGTGCAGCAGTTAACAAATATGCAAATGTTCAAGAAATCTATGAGGCATTAAAATATAACGCGTCATATAGAGTAGATAAACAGGAGCAGGATGAAATTGCTGAGAAAGAAATTCAAAATGAAGAACCAGAAATAAGCAATGATTCCAGTGAAAAAATGACAGCATGGTACCAAGGTGTTCCTTTGAAAGAATGGGCATTAACGGATCCTAAATACACGGATTCAGAAACGGGAATTTCATGGTATATTAGAGACGGAAAATATCCGTATATGGTAGGTGAGGATGCAGAAAAGTTCCGAAAACTTTGTGAAGAATCCGGGGAGTTCCCTCTAAAGAAATTTGGGGAAATGACGGGATTAATACAGAAATTAGATGACAATACAGTAGCGTATGTGGGTGATAACGGAATTGCAGTTAAATCTAAAGATGGGAAAGAAATGTTTGTGGACACATCAGGCTTGTCATATGATATTCTTATGGATATGTTCAGAAATTTGCCTAGAAATGGGAATTTTTTCAGCAATAAGTATTGGTCAGACAATATACAGAAAGCACAGGCTCGGAGCTGATGATACGTTATATTGCAAGAGTGTGTATGCTTGGACTCCGATAGGAGAAAGCAGATTGGTTCTGATTGACAGAAGAATCATATGGTTTTAGGATTGATTTTTTCAATCATAGGATTTATGGAGCGCAAGTAAAATGACTTTGGGGTTGTAAACGAGTGTGATGATATGGGACTGGGAGAACAAGTTATTTTATCCGATAAAAAAAGCAATATAACGATGCAATCAAGGCTTATGAGCATACCGGTAACGGTGTAAGCTGGTCGCAGTTTGAATGGAAAACTTACGATACACAGATGACAGTCACATTTGAGGATTCGGTGAAAGTTGAAAGCATTTCAAAAGGAATGAATGTGATAAATGGGTAGATGCAATGGTAAATAGGAGGGACATGGTCTGCCGAAAGCATTGGATGACCTATTAAATATTCGGGAGGGAATCTGACCTATCAGGATTACGCAAGCGATATCCGGGAAATTTTAGCATATAAACAGACTCAGCACAAAGGTATTATGTCTGGGTTAAATGTACAGTTTGTCATGGCAGACGGTACAATTCAGATAAAATGATTGGAGGAATAGAAATATGAACATTGGTTCTGGTCTGGATACCGTATCTTCATTGTACGGTCAACAAAAAAGTAATTATATGAAAGCACCTGCATCTGCGGAAAAGACATTTTATACGGCTGAAACACCAAAGGTATACCAGATATTCACAACAGATAATATGTTGTGGACAGGAGGTAATGGTACAGGTCTTTCTTATTGCCTTAAATATGCGGATGATTCGACGGATGAAAATCCAGTGGTGTTAGCGAAAGGTGTGGATGAAAACGGGAAAGAGTTTGAGCAAAGAATTTATATCAATGATGTTAATCCATCAAATGCTACAGTAGTCGAAATGCGTGCATTGGAGGCACATTACAAAGTGGAGAAGCAGGGAGGTTTTACGTCTCTGCCGCTTGAAGCTGGTAATATGGGACTTAACGACAGAAGAGATTTTATCGCAATGTTCAAAAAAAGCATAGAAGATTTAAACAAATTAGGAAGGTTTGATTTATCGTTGCTTTGGACGAAAAGTATGGATGCTTATCTTGATTTGACAAGTGCAAATAGTAAGTATAAATAAGGCTTAGTTATTTGGACATAGAAGGAAAAGAGAATTTAGAATAAACGAAGGAGATTGAGACAATGCAGTCAATATCAAGTTATATTAATCCTAATACAAGAGGACTTACATCTAATTACAAAAATACAGCTATTAAAGATAAGGAAACCTATAATGAGGCGATGTCGCAGCACTTACTAAATCCGGTAGAAGATTTGGTTCAAGTGTTAAAAACACCTATAAAATTGGCGAAGAGTTCGTCACTTAGCAGACAGAATAATTCTGTTAATATTGCGGAAGGGCAAAGAATCCGTGTTAATGGAGGTCATGTGCTTACGGTTACGGCGCATGGAGTAGAGGTTTCTGGTGGAGATAATCCGTATGATACACAATCATATGTAAAAGCACAGAGAATGGCAGATGCATTGGCATCCATGCTGCGAAATGCAGGTGGGACAATGACTACTGTAGCACATTCAAAGGAGGAATATGCCCGGTATACAGAGGGAATTACGGATGTTATGTCTTATCTGGGTATAGACACTTCCAAAGATTTTACGGTCAATGGTATGAAATATAGCAAAAATAAAGATGGTTGGTATGAGTCAGAAGCGAACAGTGATGCGCAGGCGGCATATGAACAGTTAAAAGCGAATAACAGAACCTATCAGTTTGCAGACGAAAAAACCAAAAAACAGATTGCTTATATTAGTGATTATTACCTTCAAACAGTACCGGAGAGTGTAAAAGCGGCGTGGCAGGAAACTTTAGAAGAAACGGGGGTTAATCCATTTCAGACTGATTTATCCAGTACATTAACGCAGCTATCTGTGGAGCAGGATTTTCTGACAGGTGGTAATGACAATATTTTTGGAGAAACGAAAGAAAGTTGTTTAGCAGCTATCGACAAAGTATTGGAGAGAATAGAAAATCCGCTGGCAGCAGTTACAGATGAAAGGGCAGCATATCTGCAACAGGAAAAAGAATTTTATACCGTGCTGGCATCTAAAATACGAGAATAATTGAGAAGCTGCAGACATTTAATTAGACAAAACTTTTTATTAAAACTTCAAGCTGTTGGAGGTGGATTTATGGGAATCGCTTTTTCAAATATAGGAACAGTTGGAAGGGAACAGTTAATTACTTCTGGTAGTAATGGAGAACCAAACTGGTCTTATATTCCATCGAAAGTAAAAAGTACAAAAACGCAGACTGAATTTGTGAGTGAGATTAGGAAACTGGCACAAAAGGCTGCCAATGCTACTGATAAAACAGAACAAGACTCTATTTCAAGGCAGGTATTGCAGTTAAGGGCAGAATATTTGTCAGAGGTTGCACCGGATAGAAAGCAGTTGTACCAACAGGCAAAAAGTGCAATGAAAAATCAAAATACCAATCCAAAATGTAAAGGGATCGGAGAATTAACCTTACTGGATTTTTTGGAACAGGCAGAAGGAAAGAATCAGAATCTTGCAGATAAGCAGATTGTACTGGCAGGAGGCGGAACATTAAATTTCACTATTTTAACATCAGGTGGTTATGGTGTTCAAATTCAGAGTCAGGGTGTGAATGTATTGTCAAATACTGGTGCAGGCTGGGGATACGAAATGACTCCGGCAGAACTTACAAGAAAAGATGAATTTTATTCCATTTACTGGAAGGAATATAATGCCGTAAAGAATGGTATGAATTCTGAATTAAAAGAATTACCGGATTATCTGGAGAAAAGACCAGTTTTTGAAGCGAAAGCCTAATGATAATAATGCAATTCAAATAAAAAAGGGGTATTGATATATGCAGATTAGTTCCAACTATTCTATGAATGGTGTGCCATACGAAAACAGACGCAGACAGGATAATATTCCTCAATTTAGTACAGAACATACCGAACAGGAAAATGAGAGTATAAATCCATATATGGCAGATGTGGATTTTAACGAAAAAGCATTTGATATGATTGGTCCGAATGCTCCGCAGGAGGTAAAAGATGCATGGATGGAAGCAGCAAAGGAAGTAAATGCGAATGGTATGGGAATAAAGAAAAACGGAATGTTGAGCCATATATCACAGATGATGGTACAAAGGCTGAATAAGCAGATGAAGGGTGAGGTCGATGTGGATAACATCGACATTTTGGGAAACACAACAGAATCTGCAATTCAGGCAACGAAACAGGCTTTATATAATTTAGACCATCCACTGGAATATGTTCCTAAAAGCATAGAAGTTCAGAGGGCTTGTATGAAAGAGAGAGAATTCTATGTTGCGTTTCTGGAAAGATTGGAAAAGTTATAATTGACTGGAACAGAAACGGAAAATGACAACGATGAGATGGCAAGACGAAAAGCTGTACAAAACGAATATCTAAATAGCCAGTTGGCGGCGGCATATGAGAAAAGCAGTATTATTTTACCGGATAATCCTGTTATACTGTAGGCTCATCTTTTGACAGGAAAGCATAAGAATACAGGTAAGATATTTTTCGGGAGGAAGGATAAGAAATGGAAATAAACAGTAATCATTCTACATATGGGGCGGCATTTCGTCAAAAACCGATTTTTTTCATGTCTGGAAAGGAAACAGTGGCATTTTTTGAAGGAAAACTGAAGAAAAATATGACACTTCAGGAAGATACCTGTACACTTGGCAGCAATGACACTTATCGCAGACAGCATACCACCTATGAGGTTTCGGACAAGAAGAAGGGAAGCACGTTTCTGGATCTGGATTTTCTGATTAAGGACGAAACCAGCAGTCTGAAAGGAAATCTCAGTGATAAAAAGGATGTGGATTTCTATAACTTTTCCATTCCATTTAATCGAACCATACAGAATTATTTTGGGGTTCAAATATACATGGACATGCCGGAAGGCTGTGATTATGACCTCACCTTATATGATGAATATGGCAATCAGGTCGGAAAGGCAGAATGGGATGGGGAAGGACGGAAAACACTGACCATCCCGAACTGGGATACAAATACCAATAAATATTGTATCAAAATAGAAAACAAAAATGGGGAAGAAGTTTCTCCGCATGATTATTATAAAATCAGTTTCAAGGTTACGGAAAATAAAGAACAGGAAAAGACCGATGCCATAAGGGAGGCATTCGGGAACCTTCATGGTGCATACAGCCGGAAAGATGAAAATTGGAGGGAATACCTCGACAAATATAATGAAGTCCTGATGGATACAGAGAAAAATTATACAAAAGAAATGGAGAAACTCCACCAGAAGCAGTTTGAAAGTCTGCCGGAAGAAAAACAATACAAAGGCGGGCGCACAGTGGATGAATTGTTGCAGGACATGGCAGAAGGAAAGACACTGGATGATGTGGAAATGGAGTATGTGAAAATTTTTGCCAACCTGAAAGATTTTGAGAAAGCACAGCAGAAGGCGGAACTGAAACATGATTTTTCCGAGGATTTTGTAAAGAATCTGGAAAGCAAAGGTATCTCACGTGATGAGCTGGATGGAATGCAGATAAAGATTGAAAGCAATGGGAATGTAACAGTGAGCGGTATCGAAGATAAAGAAGTCCGGGAACAGGTTCAGAAACTGGTAGAAGAAAAGTACAGTGACCGGATGTATCAGTATTACACAGGAATTGCTGACAGTGTGGGAAATCTGTCGTCTAATACCTATCAGTATGCCACGGATGTGCAGGAAGTCAGGCGTTACTTAAAAGGGGTTACGGGAGAAGATATTTCTCTGGAGAACCTTTATCTGACACCGGACGGAAAAATTGGCGGGTTGCCGGAAAAAGCCGCTAATCTGATCAACAAAACAAAAGACAATGCCAAGATAGAGCGGATAAAGGATGCATTGATAAATATTATAGGACATAACCGGACAAGCGGTGATCTGGGGATTCCAGACTTTACTTCGGAGTTTCAATTCAGTAATGGTGCTTTTTCTGTGGCAGACAGTGGTTTTACGGTGGATATGGCGGCATTGGATAGAAGGCTGACGCCACAACCGCATGATAACATGTATTCGGATATGTATGAGTACAGTTTCAGAAAAGTATTATGATTATGAAAAGTAATTATACACAAGGAGAATGAACAGATGGTAATAACCCGCACAGTAGAGATGCATGCGCAGCTTGTGGGATATGATTTTAAGAAAAAAGGTTTACCCACTGATAAAAATATTGCAGTAGAAAATAGTAAAGTTTCCAATGATTATTTCTGGAAAACAAATAAATATACGGATCAGGATGTGTTTGGAAGAACACTGGATCTGACGGCACTTATCAATAAGCCGGACGGATATTTAAAGGGAAGTTTATCGGATACGGAGGATGTGGACTATTACGAATTCAATATTACAGAGTACCGGGCATTAAGTTTCGCGAAGGATACCTATAATAAGGATATTACGATCACTTTAGATCATATACCGGAAATAATGTATATAAAGTTGATGATTTAGGCAGATATTATATGTTTGCATAAGATATATATACAAGTATGAAACTATAAAAATATAGTATGTTTTATGTGGTAAAAATATTGTATTTATGAGACTTTTGGTATTTCACAAATACCTAAGAAAAAATAAAGTAGAGGAGAGTGTATATTATGAATATTGATTACAGTCAGTTTTACAGAGGAACAACGAATATTCCCTCATATGGGAATGGTACATATAAGAAAGACACCCTTGTAAAGTATGAATTTAACACTACAGATGAACATGGCAATAAGATTATGGACAAGATGTCAAGGGAAGAAACCCTGCAGGCGATGAAGGACATCGGTTCGCAGTATGGAGATGCGGTTATTGTTGAATTTTCGGGAGATGGAATGGCTGCACTTGTGGAAAACAAGAAAGGTATAGTGGATGCCAATGTAACACAGGAGCAGCGGGAATCAATGGAGGCGAGAAATGCAGCATTCCAAAAAGAAATTACGCAGGTTGATAACTCACTAGAACTTCCGGCATATTCCGGAATGTATGGTGCAGACAAGGCGGTTGCATCTGCGGTGGAGAACTGCAGCAAAGAGGAACAGGGATTTGTGTATGATATCATCCGTCAGAATTTCCTTGTTGGAAATACTGGCTCTATGACAGAGGAAGAACGGCAGGCAAATATTTCACTTGGTATGAAAAAAGCGGAATATGCGGCAGAGAATTTTATCCCGGAAGATAGCAGAAAACCATTTTTGGAAGCAATGGAGTCTATCGCAAAGCTTGCGAGCGCAGGAAAAGCTGACAATAACGGAAATATGGACTATGGAGTAGGGAAAGGTACATATCTTGGACATGGCAGCAATCTCGTAAAGACTACAAATGCGCTTGATATGATGAGGACGATGGACGGCAGTGCATACACGGAATATCAGAAGATTAGTAAAGAAAGCAGCAATGAGGACAGACAGCTTAATGCATTAAAATATCTTACAAATTGGTATGAAGGGGCAGTGAAAAAGAATCCTTCGATGGTTGATAATTACGAAAAGCAGTCGGAGGAATATGTGGAGAAAAATGTAAAAGATCAGAAGCTGGATGCAACTTTTTCAGATATAAAGACAGAGAATAGAGCGGCTTTTTTTGAAAGTCTGAAAGTGTTCCAGAATAATAATCCTAATTTTCTCTCATCTATCATAAATCGGGAGCTGGCATCTAAATTTTGGAGCATTTGATAAACGTAGATTGGAAAAGTTATAATTGCTCGGAAAATGGAAGATAACAACAATAAAGTGTAGAGTGTGCCTTTCACATAGGGACACTTGTTACAAGCAATATTGTAAATGATACAGGTGGAGATTAAGGCGCAAATATGATAAAAACAAAAAATATTTCAGAAATGTTGACTTCTTTAATTGAGGAGTATCGTTTTAATAAAAATACTCTTTCAAAATATTTAGAAATAACTGAAGAAACAGTAGATGGAGTAGTAATGGGCAATGTGGAATGTTTGCCAGATGATCCTGCATTGCGTCTTAAAATACTTAGTAAAGTAGGATTTCTGTATTTTGGAGCGATTGAAGATAAGGATAGGCAATTAAGCGGTTTTTTGGAAGTGCTTGTTTCCTATCATGGCATATCCAAGCTAACGATAGCAAAAATGGCTGGTGTTGAGGAAAATGATATTGACAGGCTTTTAGCCAATCCACCAGAAAAGATTGAAATCGAAGTAAAGTATAAAATTGCTGTGACGGTTATGGAACTGCGATTTTGGCTAAAAGATTGTGAATCACCGATATAATCGGGATTTGTGAGTAGAGGGCACTTATGAAAAATAAAAGTATCAATCAAGTTTCCATAATAAATGGTGAAGATGGTCCCACAAGTGTTTTTATATTTGGAGAAGCTCAAAAGCAATCTCTAAAGATTAGAATCCGAAATGCTATCTATCAATCCAGACGAAAAAGGATAGAAAAGAGAATAGCGGCCAACCCGCATACCCTTGCGGAAGTGGTGCAATACGCAAAGGATCATTATGATTTAGTGGAAATCAATCCTGCCGCAACAAATTGGATAGAACGACAGAAAAATCTAAAAGCTAGTTTGATTATGCAGCATAAACCAGAACTTTTGGGCCAAAGGAAGGATATTCCAAAACCAGATTTTCATAATGAAGAATCTGTTAAAAAATTTTTGAATGAAATGGAAATTAGAAATAAATTGATTGACCAAATGCCTGATAATGTAATTCCCATGGATTTTCATTTATATGAAATAAAAATTGGTGAGGATTTAATGAAAATAGAGGTAGATTATACCTGGAATATATTTGGAATATCTTACTCTGGAAATAAGTCGGTCATAAAAAGGTTTAAGAAAATAGCCAGAGATTTATATTGTTATTATGGTGTCAGTGAGGAGGATATAAAGAACCGGACAAAAAGATATTCTTCACTGGTAACGGAATTGAGTTCATAATTCAGAATTTTAAATAGAAGTAGGATTTCTGTATTTTGGAGCGATTGAAGATAAGGATAAGCAATTAAGCGGTTTTTTGGAAGTGCTTGTTTCCTATCATGGCATATCCAAGCTAACGATAGCAAAAATGGCTGATGTTGAGGAACAGGATATATGACAAAGGCAAACCAATATTCTTTATGGCATGAAGTGTATGAGACAACCGGGTATGATGCACGCAATGCGACATATAAAAATGGTACTTTTATTGTAGAGGATGGTACAGATTTACTTGCATTGTTTAAGGAAAAATCTAAAAATGGTGCAGGGTATGAACTTTATTCTAAGAGATGGCTAGAATATGCTAAGAATGGCTGGAAGAAAGAAAATGATTTAGTGTTGAAAATAGGCTTTGACAGCAGTGGATTGTATGATATAGGGCAGGAAAAAGGATATGGAGCAGCACAGAATATGTGGATGAAAGGTGTTAGCCAAAGTATGTTTGAAGCTAGAGTGTGACCAATGGATGACAGAAAGTATGAACCGCTTTAAGAAGTGGTTGAATAAAATTTTTTATTAAAACTTCAAGCTGTTGGAGGTGGATTTATGGGAATCTCTTTTTCAAATATAGGAACAGTTGGAAAGGAACAGCTAATTACTTCTGGTAGTAATGGAGAACCAAACTGGTCTTATATTCCATCGAAAGTAAAAAGTACAAAAACGCAGACTGAATTTGTGAGTGAGATTAGGAAACTGGCACAAAAGGCTGCCAATGCTACTGATAAAACAGAACAAGACTCTATTTCAAGGCAGGTATTGCAGTTAAGGGCAGAATATTTGTCAGAGGTTGCACCGGATAGAAAGCAGTTGTACCAACAGGCAAAAAGTGCAATGAAAAATCAAAATACCAATCCAAAATGTAAAGGGATTGGAGAATTAACCTTACTGGATTTTTTGGAACAGGCAGAGGGAAAAAATCAGAATCTTGCAGATAAGCAGATTGCACTGGCAGGAGGCGGAACATTAAATTTCACTATTTTAACATCGGGAGGTTATGGTGTTCAAATTCAGAGTCAGGGTGTGAATGTATTGTTAAATACCGGTGCTGGCTGGGGGTATGAAATGACTCCGGCAGAACTTACAAAAAAAGATGAATTCTATTCCATTTACTGGAAGGAATATAACGCCGTAAAGAATGGTATGAATTCTGAATTAAAAGAACTACCGGATTATCTGGAAAAAAGACCAGTTTTTGAAGCGAAAGCCTAATGATAATAATGCAATTCAAATAAAAAAGGTGGGATTGATATATGCAGATTAGTTCTAACTATTCTATGAATGGTGTGCCGTATGAAAACAGGCGCAGACAGAAAGATATTCTTGAATTTAGTACAGAACGTGCTAAACAGGAAAATAAGAATATAAATCCATATATGGAAGATACGGATTTTAACGAAAAAGCATTTGATATGATTGGCCCGAATGCTCCGCAGGATGTAAAAGATGCATGGATGGAAGCAGCGAAGGAAGTAAATGCGAATGGTATGGGAATAAAGAAAAATGGAATGTTGAGCCATATATCACAGATGATGATACAAAGGCTGAATAAGCAGATGAAAGGCGAGGGCGATGTGGATAACATCGACATTTTGGGAAACACAACAGAATCTGCAATTCAGGCAACGAAACAGGCTTTATATAATTTAGACCATCCACTGGAATATGTTCCTAAAAGCATAGAAGTTCAGAGGGCTTGTATGAAAGAGAGAGAATTCTATGTTGCGTTTCTGGAAAGATTGGAAAAGTTATAATTGACTGGAACAGAAACGGAAAATGACAACGATGAGACATATATAAAATTATTTAGGAGATAACATATGAGTGATAGTACCCTTCACATTGGAACTCTTGCTTCAAACAATGTAAATAATATTGTAAATGATACAAGTAAATATGATGAATACAAAGAAAAAGTAAAGGAGTTGGAAAAAGAACTTCAAACCCGGAAAGACACCTTTGAGAAAATGACAGAACCACTGGTATATGTATGTGACTGCTATCAAAAATTTAATGTAGTGACAGGCATGCCGAAAAGCACATTCGGAGATTCTTTTGGCTATGCAATGCAGAAAGAGATTTCGGATTATATGCAGGATTTTTATGCTGGAAAGGTGAGCAGAGAGGATCTTGATTCTTATTTTGAGAAATGCTGTACTTCCATGCGTACTTACCGGACTGGGCAGCATCAGACATCCGGAACCAATGAAGCAGATAATACACAGATTGTAAGTGAGATGTATGAGGTTTTTGCGAAAGAAAATGCAAGGGCGGCAGGTCAGGCGAACTATCAGGAAGGCAAAGCATGGAATGAAAAATACTATTCTGATGGTCACAGTGATTGGACTTATTATAATTCAGATTATTACTATCAATGCAATGACACCAATGCGGCATTGAGAGAATCTGTCCGGAAGATGACGGAAAAATGGGAATTGGACGGGATTGACTGTGATGAAATCGAAGCAAATTCTAGCCTTACGTTAGACGGTGGTTTTGATTTTAACAGTATATGGAATTCGGATTTCAGAAATCAGGTCGGAAGGAGCAGTCTGGCAAAGGAATCAACGATACCGCCTGAGAATTTTAAGATGTTTTTTAAGGAACAGGTAACGTCTTTTACAGAGGAAAATAAATTTAATGGTAATCTGAAAATAACAATCGGAAAGAGCAATTACGATTTAAACGTCCCATTTCAGACATTACGCACCGGCTCGGAAGGCGAAATCCGTAATGTATGGGATTTAATGGAAGATTATTATTCGGATACTAAAGACAATTCTAAAGTCAAAAATTTCCTGAGAAATATGTCTGTATTTACGCGATGGTATTCGTATGAAACAGGAATCAATAACAGATTCGGTGATTATGAAGTATCACGTAATTAACGGAGTCTGGATAAGATGAACGATCAATTTATACAAGGAGTCATATTCGATTGGGATAGAATTGATAACGATAGTTATTTAAAGAGAATTGAGGCTTTTGGGGGTGTTAAAAAACTTGATTTCAACAAACCGGTTACTTTTTTTGTCGGAGAAAATGGCAGTGGTAAATCCACTTTATTGGAGGCACTTGCCGTAGCACATGGTTTTAATCCTGAGGGTGGAACAAAGAATTATGTTTTTTCTACGCATGATACACATTCAGAATTATGTGATGCGATAAGAATTTCAAAAGGCTATCGGAAGGAAAAATGGGGATATTTTCTTAGAGCCGAAAGTTTTTATAATGTTGCAACGCAGGAAGAAGAATATGCAGATTTTGCGCATCCTTCTGCTAAATATCATGAAAGGTCACATGGAGAGAGTTTTCTCGCGTTAGCGCAGAACAATTTGCAGCCAAATGGTCTGTATCTTTTTGATGAACCGGAAGCTGCATTATCACCTCAGAGACAGCTTACATTGTTAATACAAATATATAGATGTGCAAAAGAGGGAGCACAATTTTTTATAGTTACACATTCGCCTATTCTGTTAGGCATACCAGATGCAGATATCTATTGTTTTGATAATGGAAGCATACATTTATGTGAATATGAAGAAACAGAGAGTTATCAAGTGACAGAAATGTTTATAAACAATAGGCAGATGTTGCTGGATAAATTGTTGATAGAGTAAAGAAACAATGTGTTAGGGCACAAATATGATAAAAACAAAAAATATTTCAGAAATGTTGACTTCTTTAAATGAGGAGTATCGTTTTAATAAAAATACTCTTTCAAAATATTTAGAAATAACTGAAGAAACAGTAGATGGAGTAGTAATGGGCAATGTGGAATGTTTGCCAGATGATCCTGCATTGCGTCTTAAAATACTTAGTAAAGTAGGATTTCTGTATTTTGGAGCGATTGAAGATAAGGATAGGCAATTAAGCGGTTTTTTGGAAGTGCTTGTTTCCTATCATGGCATATCCAAGCTAACGATAGCAAAAATGGCTGATGTTGAGGAACAGGATATTGACAGGCTTTTAGCCAATCCGCCAGAAAAAGTTGAAATCGAAGTAAAATATAAAATTGCTGTGACTGTTATGGAACTGCGATTTTGGCTAAAGGATTGTGAGTTACCAATATAATCATGTGGTGCTTGGGAAACTGGTGGAATAACAGGAAATGTAATTAGAATAAAGAAAGATAGAAGGCGAGTAGCGGATTGGTGTCTGCTGCTCACTTTTCGTTTATGGGGATATGTCGCAATACGACTTTTGAAGTGTTGTATTGCAATCTGTTTTCGGGTATTTCTCGTTGGTATCATTACCATAAAAGCGAGGTGAATTCCATGAAAGCAGAGAAGAAGGAAATCAATATACAGATTGGAAAAAGGTTGCAAACCGCCAGAGAAAACAGTGGATATACGCAGGAAGTTTTTGCAGAGACGCTGGATGTAGGGGTAGAGCATTATCGCAAAATCGAAAGTGGTGTCTATGGCTTACAGCCAGAGAAAATGCTGATCTTGTATGAGAAGTACAGGATTGAGCCGACTTATCTGGTTACGGGGGATACAAATCATAAGGTTGATATTGAACTGTTCCTTGCAAACTGTAGCAGGGAGGAACGGGATGCATTTATAGACCGTATGCTTGCGTATATGAGAAAGCTGATGACAGGCCGTTAAAGCAGTACAGTCTCCGGGATGTATATTTGATCAATATATTTTGAGAAGGAGACGATATATGAGGGTAGCAATCTGCGATGATAATCAGCAGGACATTGAAAGGATCAGACGCTATACACTGCGTATGATCGACTATGCGGTGGAGTATGTGTTTTATACCAGACCGGAAGAATTATTGAGGGAATGTGCAGATGCGGAGCAAAAGCCGGATATGTACATTCTTGATATTGAGATGCCTGGAATGGACGGACTTGCGGTGGCAAAACAGATCCGTGAGACAGATTCCAAAGCATTGCTGGTGTTTCTTACCAGCTATACCAAATACATGCCAAGTGTATTTGAAGTTGTCACATTTGATTTTATTCCAAAACCAATCTCAGAAGAAAGGCTCCGTGTGCTGTTTGAGAAGGCAGGAACCTATCTGAATCTGACCAATCAGAGTTTTTCATTTAGTTACCGCAGGGTGCGGTACAGTCTGAAGTTTGACGAAATCCTGTATCTGGAAAAGCGGGGGCGTCAGGCGATAATCCACACAAAGAAAATGAAATATCAGTCCAACATGAACCTGAATGAAATATGGGAGAAACTGGACGAGCGCATGTTTGCCGCCGTTCATGGCTCTTTTATCGTTAATTTGAAACATGTTCATTCTGTATCCAGCGGCATGGTCATGCTTACAGACGGCACAGAGCTGGGAGTGACAAGAGGGTACCGGAAGGAGCTGACGGAAAAGCACATCGCATTTGTGCAGGGAGGAATGTGACATGGCATTATATGGGGTGAGGCTTGTCATAAATCTTTTTGACCTCTGCATTTACCGCAGGTATTTAGAGGAGTTCATTGGAAACAGAAAAACTTCCATGGAGTTTTCTGTTCTTCTGCTGATAGTGTGCGAGCTGATTGGAAGTGCGGTGAACCAGATGGGGATAAGCTGGCTGAATTTTGTGACGATGGTTGCGATTCTCTGTGTATATGTCTGCCAGTACGAGGCAGGGATTGTAAGCAGGCTGATTGCAGTTCTGCTGTATATGGGGATTATGGGAGTTGCAGAACCGTTAGGATATTTGTTTAATAAGGCATTCATGGAAAAGGTGTTGGACGATACCACGGTTTCATATTATTTTATCGTGTTTTTTATGGCACTTTTGAAAGCAACAATTGTGGAGGTGTTTTGCAGACTGAAATCTGGAAAAAGCATTCGACTATCAGCAATGCCAAAAGAAACGCAATATATGTTGACAATGATACCTTTATGCAGCCTGATCAGTTGCTTTTTACTGATAGAGGTTGCAAAAGAATTAATCTCGGCACAGATGGTCGTGCTGTGCATGTGCATCATCTTTGTCATTATCATCACTAATTATGTAATTTTTCTGATGATTGAAAAGTACACAACAGTGGAGGAAAAACAGTACGAAGAGGAAATGATCCAGAGGGAAATCTTATACCGGAACGAATACTATCAGGACATGGAACGTTATCAGGAACAGATACAGGACATCCGGCATGATATGAAGAACAGGCTGACGGGACTGCTCGCAGCGGCAGAACAGGGAAGTGCGGAACTGATCAAGGACAGACTGCAGGAAGTATTGGGAGATATCCGGCTGGCAGAAGAGATCATCTATTCTGCAAATCCGGTGGTGAATGCCATACTAAAAGTAAAAAGCATAAAGGCAAAAGAGAAAGAGATACCGATGCAGGTTACAACGCTGCTCCCCCAGAGAGTATCCGTGGATATCGGGGACATGGGTGTTCTGTATGGGAATCTTCTGGATAATGCGATAGAGGCGGCGATGGCAGTGGAACAGGAAAAACGGTATGTTCATGTGGAATCAAAGTTTCAGGAGGGCAGATTGCTTTTATCCATTAAGAACAGCAAGCCATCCGGGACAAGTTCCTATCAACAGACAAACAAAAAAGATAAAATAAAACACGGCAGAGGAATCCGTTCGGTGCGGAAAGTGGCAGAAAAATATGGCGGGGAGCTTCTGTTAAAAGATCAGGGGGAACATTTTGAGGCAGTCCTTCTGCTCAACGGAGTTGCAACGGAGTTGCAAAACTGGAGTGAGACTGCAACTTATTACAGCAAACCTGCAACTTGTTACAGATAGATTGATTTTTACATGGAAACTGTTAGAGTGAAAACATCAAAAAAAGGAGGGTTTTACTAAAAATGAAGAAAAGAAACTGGATGTACCGACTGAGCAGCAAATCCATGAGTGTGATGGCAGCACTGGCACTTATGGTGACAACCATGGCAACGAACCGTTCCTGCATGTGGTATCTGGGACAGGACAAGATGCCGGAAGATTCCAAAAAACTCAGAAGGTTTTAAATCATGACGAAATGGCTCAGCCATCGTATGGTTGAGCGGGGAATCATAAAAGAGGAGGAGCAGGAATTATACCAGTTTGGAATACGCAATGGTATGATCCTGCTTCTAAACGTTGTGACAGCACTGGTCATCGGCCTGCTTACAGAGCAACTGGCGGTTGTGGCAGTGTTTACCCTTTCTTTTATGGTTCTTCGCAGCTATACCGGTGGATATCACTCAGACAGCAGGATTTTCTGTTATCTTGGTTCCAATCTGGTGCTGCTGGTTCCGGTTTATACACAGGCTGTGTTTTACAAGACATCGCTGGCAAGGCTGCTGGCAGTATTGCTGGTGTCCGCAGGGATCATTTTTTTACTCAGCCCCATGCACAGCAAGAACCGGAAACTGGATAAAGAGGAACAAAAGCATTTTGGCAGAAAAGCAAGGCTGATCGCAGTCTTGGAACTGGCTGTGCTTGGCATTTTGTGGTATGCAGGCCAGATACCGTATGCTTACGCTGTTTATACGGGCATCTGCATCACGGCACTGTTCATGATCGTAGGAAAAGCACAGCTATGGATACAGTCGCATACCGAAAATGGATAGTCCTTTCCGAACAAACGGAAGGGACTTTTTTTCTGGAAAACAGGAGGGATGACAATCCAAGACGGTAACTTATTACAGGTACCGTAAGACTTATTACACTTATATTGAAGCGCACTTTCTTTCCAAGTATAGTACCGCAAAAAGGCTTAGGAGAAGAAAGGCGTGGCATGTTTTGGGGAATTCATGCCGCACCGGATTGCAGGGGGCGGCAGAAAGGGAAAAGTTCATAAGGATAACATCCGGGTGCAGTTTTGCATGCTTTATTTTGCATGGGAACAGCACCTTTTTTTATTGTCTTTTTCCAGTAAAGCAGAACCCAGAGGTCCGCCAGATGTCCTTCATTTCAAAAAAATTACGAAATGGAGGACATTTGAATGTCAGAATGGATCAGGATCAGAGTCAAGGATTTTTATAAAGATGCAGTTGGTGAGCTGGAATACACCTATGTGACCAGAGAAGTCTACGAGGCACTTGCCGATACGTTCCGCAAAGAAGCCCACGCACAGGAAATGCGGGATATCAGACATACGACCAAGGACGGATATACAGAAGGAGAAACGGAAGAGCTGGTGGAGCTGACCGGGGAATCGGTAGAGGATACGGTCATCCGGCAGATGGAAATAGAAACCCTGCAGAAAGCAATGCAGTCACTCACCCCAGTGCAGAGAGAGCGGCTGCATTTTTATTTTTTTGAGGGCATGACATACCGGCAGATTGCAGCGAAAGAAGGGGTCGGAGAGAAGAACATCCGGGAGAGCATAAACGGTGCGGTAAAGAAAATAAAAAAATATTTTGATTAATACCCCCTCAAAACGTGTTTTTCTGTGAGTACCTTATGAGAGGAACTTTTTCTGGACAGATGGTCTCTTCCGGGAATCCTCTCATGTCTCGTGTGTGGATACGACACAGGCAGACAAAACGCACATTGAAAAATGCCGGAGAGGAATGCAGGGCTCCGAGCGCAGGATGGAATCACGCCATATCCTGCCAGCCATATCCAGCAGTTCAGATACGTTAGCCGTTTCATGAGCCGTAACCGGGGCGCAGTGACACTCCTGCAGCAATCGGGCAGATGTTCTTTCTGCCAGCCATGCTGTGAAAAAGATCGCATCTAAGGAGCCGAGCGGGAAAGCCGGGGTACAGCCTATCTGTGGTGGACAGGCGCGAAGAGGGGAATGGCCTATAATGATACACCTTGAGATTAGCCAGCACGCAGTGGTGGAGGTGAGATACCTGTGATGTCTGCCTGTCCGAGTGGCAGGGACCAAAGACAGTCTGGACTGACTGCCCATGAAATGCCGGCTTTGGGATTTTTTCTTCTCTGTTTTGGCGGCGTTTTGGTTCCGGGGAGTAGTGACGAATAGGGACAGACACTTTTTATTTATGAAGTGAAGGATTATGGCAGTAAGACTTAATTACAGAAACCATGCGGCGGAGGGGAACTTCCGCCGTATTCTTGTGGAGTTAAGAAAAGCTGAAAAATGGGGAATGGAGGAAAACAGGAGATGAAGAAAGAAGATACCGAAATGATGTTAAGGATTTTTGAAACGGAGAGGGCAGGATATGCCTATCTTTATCCGAGTGATGGAGGGGAGCGGAAAGAGGACTATATCTCGACCACGGCAGAAAATATCGCAAATTATATCGGCAGCCACATGTTTGAAGCCGAAAAGATCGTCATCACAGATATGTGTGACAGGCTGATATTAGATACCTGCGGCTATTTTATCAATAGCTGTCCCAATCAGGAATTCTGTAAGGAAATCCATCCGTTCTTAATCCCGATCCAGATGGGAGAAAAGGACGCGGGAGAGGTGCTTTCAGTCAGCAGGGATGTATCGGAACAGTATTTCCGGGAAGAAGATGAGGCTGCAACCATGGCTGAAATCGGGATGATGTAAAGGTGTTTCTTCTGGGCAAAAGTGTTTGGCTTGGGAGAATGAATTTAACGTTCTTAAATTGCGGGAGGAAAAAGGGGAATGATGATGGAAGGTGGAGCGAATGAGGTGCGGTATAAGATTGCTGAATTTCTCTTAAAAAGGATGCATGAAGATAAGCTGTTAACCGAGGAAGAATGGGAAAAAATCCGGGTTTTGAATGTCAAGACTTTCTCCCCGGAATTAGCAAAAGTATATCTGTAATAACACTGGATATATAAAGGACTATGTGGTAGTGTATGTTGCTGACAGGGAGTGCAAACCCTTGAAAATACTGGGAAAGGAGAAAAAAGCATGGCAAAAAAAGTGACTGTCATAAAGGCAGCAAAAGCGCAGAAACATACACAGGAAGAACGCAGGCTGAAAGTGTGCGGATATGCCAGAGTCAGTACCGGCAGTCAGGCACAGGCAACTTCCTATACTGCACAGGTCGAGTACTATACGGAAAAAATCGAGAGCAACCCCCTGTGGGAGTTTGCAGGGGTGTATGCGGATGAAGGAATCAGCGGAACAAACGTAAAGCACAGGGATGAGTTCCAGATGATGATTTCAGACTGTGAGGATGGGAACATCGACCTGATCCTTACGAAATCCATCACAAGATTTGCAAGAAATACGGTGGAATGCATCCAGACCATCCGAAAGCTGAAGGAGATTGGCGTTGGAATCTACTTTGAAAAAGAGAATATCAACACGCTGTCAGAAAAAAGCGAGCTGTTCATTACCATCCTGGCATCGGTGGCGCAGGGGGAATCAGAAAACATCTCAAGCAACAACCGATGGGCGATACAGAAACGCTTTCAGGATGGAACCTATATCATATCGACGCCAGCGTATGGCTATGGAAAAGACGAGGATGGAAATTTAGTCATCATAGAATCCGAGGCAGAAACCGTAAGGTGGATTTATGAGTCTTACTTAAACGGCATGGGAGTGTATGTGATAGCAAAGGCACTGAACCAGAAAGGCATTCCAACAATCCGGGGTGCAGAAAAGTGGCAGGACGGGGTGATACAGGACATTCTGAAAAATCCCATTTATGAGGGAGATATGCTTCAGCAGAGGACATATACAGAAACAAGGTTCCCATTTGTCCGCAGGGTAAACAACGGACAGAGAAACCAGTATCTCATCAAAGACAGCCATCCGCCAATCGTCACACATGAGGAGGCAGAAGCGGTACGCAACCTGATGGCATACCGGGTGGATGTACTGCACATGAACAAGAGTGACTACACCAAAAGATACCCGTTTTCCGGCAGAATCATCTGCGGAGAGTGCGGAAGAACCTTCCGGCGGCAGAAAATCTACATCGGGAAACCATATGAAAAAATCATCTGGACGTGCAGCGGACATGTGGAGGATAAAGAGAGCTGCTGCATGAAAGCCATCCGGGAGGATGTGCTGCACCGGGCTTTTACAGACATGTGGAACAAGCTGTACACCAATCAGGGAACGATATTAGAGCCGCTGTTAAAAGAGCTGACAGAACTTGTGGCAGCAAGGCAGGACAGTGAGGAAATCAGACAACTGGATAAGGAAATCAAAGATATAAGCGAGCAGAGCCAAATCCTAAACCAAGTCATGAGGAAAGGATATATGGACTCTGCTCTTTTTATGGAGAGCAGTAGCAAGCTTGGCTGGCAACTGACGGAATGCAGGAGAAAAAAGACACTTTTGACCAGAAAGCTGAGAAGGACAAAAGAAATCGTGCGGACCGAACAGCTTATCCAACTGATCGCAGAACAGGACGGATTAATGGAGGAGTTTGACGAGCAACTGTTTAAAATGACAGCGGAGAAGATCGTGGTCTCCAAAGAACACGACATCACCTTCTGCCTGTACAACGGACTGAAACTGACGGAGAGGGGAGGTGGACAGGATGCAGTGGCACATGCCAATCGGCTATAAAGTTGTGGATGGAAAAATCACCATCTGCGAAGAGCAAAGAAAGATTGTGGAACAGATATTTACAGACTATGACAGCGGAGTGGCGGCAGGCAGGATCGCCCAGAACCTGAAAGGGAGAAACATATGCAATGCAAAAGGGAAAGTGTCCTGGACCCATGCATCCATTGGCAGGATACTGGAAAATCCAAGCTACCTTGGCACAGAATACTATCCGCAGCTCATAGGAGAGGAACTGTTTGAGAGAGTCCAGTGCAGACGGGAAAAGGTGAGGGCAGAGCTTGGAAGGGCAGACCACAGGCCCGGCAGGGATGAGAGAATCCTCTTCGGAGGTGTCATCTGGTGTGCAGAATGCGGGGCAGTATGCAGCCATATCCAGCCGAGCCACAAAAAAGAGCGTGGCGGCACTGCCAAGTGGAAGTGCAAGAGTTATGTGACTGGCAGAGCAAAAAACTGCAGGAACAGTTTTATTACAGACGGGCAGGCAAAGCAGGTGTGTGTGGAAGCCATCAATGCAGTGATACGAAACAAAGGCCTGCTCCGGGTACACAGGCAGGAGGAAAAGGTCAGCCCTCAGTACCGGGTTCTGGAGCGGAACCTGCAGCGGATGAAAGAAGAACAGGAACGCACAGAAACAGACCTGATGAAATTGCTCTATGAAAGGGCAGAGGAACGCTACCGGACACTGGAGGTCAGGGATGGGGAGTTCCGGACAGAGGAGATCAAAAACATCCTTGCAGGAAAAAAGGAACTGGAAACATTTGATGAAAACTTATATAGAAAAATAATCGCACGCATCTGGGTGCATGGTGGAAACATGGCAGAAGTAGAGCTTATCAATGGGAGCCGTGTCACAGCCGGATACAAGGATTAGGAGGGAGAGCAGATGGCAGAAACAGCAAAAAAGATCAGCATGATACCTGCCAAGGTGCAGTATGACCGGAATGTGAAACTGTCAGAGAAGAAAATGAAGGTCGCTGCCTACTGCCGTGTCAGTACGGAACTGGAAGAGCAGGACAGCAGCTATGAGGCACAGGTGGAGTATTATACCAGCAAGATATCCGAAAATGAAAACTGGAAAAATGCCGGCATCTATGCGGATGACGGAAAGAGCGGAACAAACACCAAAAAGAGGGCAGACTTTAATGCCATGATACAGGATGCCCTTGCCGGAAAGATCGACATGATCCTTACAAAGTCGGTCAGCAGGTTTGCGAGGAACACGGTAGACTCGCTGGTGACCATCCGAAAACTGAAGGAAAAGAACGTGGCGGTGGTGTTCGAGAAAGAGGGGATCAATACACTGGAGGGAACCGGCGAAATCCTTATCACCATCTTAAGCAGCCTGGCACAGGAGGAGAGCCGCAACATCAGTGAGAACATCCGCTGGGGAGTCGTGAGGAAATTTGAAAAAGGCAAGGTCATCGTAAACTGCACAAAGTTCATGGGATACACCAAAAACGAGGATGGTGACCTGGTCATCGTACCCGAAGAGGCAGAGATCGTAAAGCTGATCTTCCGCCTTTATCTGGAAGGCTACAGTACCGGGAAGATCGCAAAGCATCTGGAAGAGCAGGGAATCAAGACCGCCACAGGGCAGGACAAATGGCATTCCACAGTAATAGACAAAATGCTCCGCAATGAAAAATACATGGGAGATGCACTCCTGCAGAAAACCTACACGGTGGATTTCATGACAAAAAAGAAAGTCAAGAACACCGGACTCGTACCGCAGTATTATGTGGAAGATGACCATGAGGCAATCATACCGAAAGAACTGTTCTACAGGGTGCAGGAAGAGATGATGCGGAGGGCATCCTTATGCAAGGCGGCTGTCACCCGGAAGAAAAACCAGAGGAGCAGGTATTCCTCCACCTATGCACTGACCGGCATGCTGATCTGCGGAAAATGCGGACAGGAGTACCGGAGGGTCACCTGGGCGAGAAACGGGAAAAAGAAAGTGGTCTGGAGATGCAGCAACCGGCTGACCAACGGAGTGAAGAAATGCGGGGAATCCGAGACACTCGAAGAGAACGCATTAAACAGGGCGGTGATGGAAGCCATCCACAGGATCACAAGTGATGATATGGAATTTATGGAAAACTTCCGGCAGAACATCATCCATGTCATCGGGAGCTACAGCACCGCAAAAGAGTCCGGAGAATACGAAGAAAAGATAAAAGAAAAGCAGGATGAGATGGTGGCACTGATTGCAGAGAATGCAAAGACCGGCTCTTACACACCGGAGTTTGATGAACGCTACCGCACCATAGCAGAGGAAATCAATGCCTTAAAAGAGGCACAGAAAACAGCCAGAAACGAGAAACAGATGTCTGACAGCTATGAACAGAGAATCAAAGACATCGACCATTACTTAAGCACACGCACCTGCCAGATACAGGAGTTCGACAATGACCTTGTCAGACGGATGATCTCGACCATCAAAGTGGAATCCAGCGAGAAGCTGCTGATACAGTTCCAGTCAGGCATTGTCATGGAACAGGAGATTCGATATGAGTAAGGCTGCGGCAGGAATGGCAGTAAGTAAATAGGAAACGTTGTTCCTGCCAGTTTATGGTAAGAATAAAATGCCCGATGATCCGGGCGTTTTATTGTTGGTATAAAAATCGAAAACAAGTGCAGAACAATAGGAATAGAAAAGTGTGCAATAGGGAAATAAACGGAAGAACGATTATAGAAAGAAACACAAGATTGTGTAACAGGAGGAGAAAAGCGTATGAATTATGAGCAACTGATAGAAGAACTGAGGGAGGAAATGTTACAGCTTGTAAACACGAAATGTGATGCACTGCTCCAGATGTACCGGAGTGGAGAACAGCATACAAATGTGAAAGATACGATCCGGGAAAGCAGCCTTATCACAGTGTCCCCGGCAGAACTGAAAGGGAAAAGACCGCTGGCAGTCCAGTTTGCGCCGGGAGAATGGATAGAGACACCTACATGGAGAAAGGTGGCACAAAAGATTTTGCAGACCTGTAATGAACAGCCGGATATCCATGAGCGGTTTATGGAAATGTGTGGAAAAGTAGCCGGACGCTGGAGGACGATCCTTGGCAGTTCACCGGAAGAAATGGATGTACCGCTAAAGGTGGATGAGGAACTTTATTTTGAGGGAAAATTTGACACCGAAGCGATGTTAAACATGTTAGAGAAAAAAGTGCTGGAACCGGCAGGGGTTGATTACAGCAGCATTAAAATCCGGTATATGGCAAAAGTGCAGGAAGCAGCGAAAAATATAGACCATGTACCGGAGCAGGATGCTTTGGAGCATGAGGAGCAGGAACAACATGTACAGGTGCAGACAATGTGAAGAATGGATGGAATCAAGACTCCGAGTCTATGACAGGTTTGGAGTTTTTCTTATGTTCCTTTTTCAAATGTAAAAATTGATTGTATAAAAGAAATGGGTAAGTTATAATATAGGTGTGGTCAGATGCCTTTTTGGGGATGACTATATCTGTTACAAAAAGGAGGAAGGCCAGTGAATACAGAATTAAAAAATGCAGTGAAAGCAACAGACAAGGATGCACAGTATGATACGAGTGCAAAGCGTCTGTTAGGGCAGAAGAGCATACTGGCACATATACTGGTAAAAACAGTTGATGAGTTTAAGGGCATGAATCCCAAGGATGTGGTCAACTGCATCGAGGGAACACCACATATCAGTACGGTACCGGTAGAGCCTGGACTCACAAATGCAGCCAGCGAAAAAAATGGTGAAAGACTGGTCGGTTTCAACACAGAAAATGAAGAGATCAATGAAGGTCTGGTAAGATTTGATATCGTTTTTTATGTGCGCATGAAAGATGGATTGTCACAGATTATCATCAATGTAGAAGCACAGAAAGACGAGCCGACGGGATATGAAATCTTAAACCGGGCAATCTTTTATGTGAGCAGACTGATTTCATCACAAAAAGAACGTGATTTTGAGAACTCCAGCTACGATGACATTAAGCGTGTATATTCCATCTGGGTATGTATGAACATGGACGAGAGCAGCATGAGCCATGTGCATCTCACAAAGGAAGATTTGATTGGTTCCTATGAATGGAAGGGAAATCTTGACCTGCTGAATATCATCATGCTTGGACTGGCAAAGAATCTGCCGGAACATGATGAGACGTATGAACTGCACCGTCTGCTGGGAGCATTGTTATCTAAGGAACTTACAATAGATGAAAAACTAAACATAATTGGAAATGAATACGATATTCCTATTGAGGAGAACTTCAGGAAGGATGTGAGCGTTATGTGTAACTTGAGTCAGGGAATAAAAGAAGATGGTATTGCGATTGGAGAGGCAGGACTCATTATGAAAATGTATAAGAATGGTTTTACAGCAGAGCAGATAGCCTCAGCCACAGATAAGGATATAGAAGAAGTGAAAGCGATTATTGCGGGGAAGGAACCTGCACTTGCATAGTTCTTTTACAGTAGCAGGAAAACAGTTTACTGCGAATAAAATGGTTGGAACCAAGCCTCCGAGTCTATAATAGATTTGGAGGTTTCTCTTTATATGTCCTGTGTAAAATTTTTGCGAAAAGAATAAATGTGATATAATGTATGAAAAGTTACAAAAATTACAAACTAGTTTATTGGTAAAAAATGATTCAAGTAGAGGATGAAAAAATGATTTTTTTGGATGCAAATGCCTTTTATTCATATTATGGAAGAAGCAAATTAGGAATGACATCAGAACCTGTTGACGAAGAACGTTTAAAAAAATATTTAGAACAACAGAGAGAAAAGAGTCTTCCGACTTCGGTATATATTGAGATAATGACACACTTTAGAAATAATCCAAAAGTGTTACAAAATTTACTTGAGTTTAGGTATGCGAAGGGGTTGCCACTTTTTAATAATATTCCAGACTATGTTGTGAGTGAAGATGAAATTACCAGTGTTGCATATATGGATCAAGCAGCTCTCAAAAATTATGCGGATAGATTATTAAAGAGCAAAATTCAAATTGAGAGTAAATTCACACTTTTATTTTTTGAAATTACAAAAGATTTATATGCTCATTACAAATTAGAGATGACAGATGGACTGTCACAAAAAAACAAAGATGCTATATTGGGGTATATTGGAAGAGTTGCATATAAGGAATATCAAAATTTATTAGAGGAAAGAATTAAAGTAGAACTGCAGTCAGGGTATGATGAAAACAAAGAGAAAAAAGTACTCAAGGATTTTTATATCCAAGAATTGAATGAAGCATGTGTGCTTACTAATATTATTATTCAAGGATGTGTTGCTTGCAAACAGGACAAGGAGGATATTATAAGTATTGTACAGCAGACATATCAAAAAAGTATTGAAAGTGGTTTGGATGGAAATACGGGAACAATGCCGTGTATAGTAGATACCTTGGCAACAGACCAACATTTCCTAGATATAGCGAAAGTAAAAGTGTCAGAGATGTTTAAAAAAGGAAAATATTCTGCTACACAGAGAAGATATCTTCGGGATGTAATGTTTACATCATGGTTTGAAAGAGGAAAAAAGTTAGACAAGAATGATATTTTTGATATGCTTTGTGTTGGATGCCTAGATCATATAGATAAAACCAAGAATGCGTGTGTTTTAATAGATGCATCGTCATATGTTCTCTCATTTGACACAAGAATGAAGAATTTTATAGGAACTGTTAAACCGGAGAATTTGAGATTAATTGAAAAAATCCAAAATGAACAGTAAATGGTCGGAATCAAGCCTCCAAGTCCCCAACAGATTTGGAGGTTTTCTTCTGCCCATTTTTATCGGGAAGTAATTTCCCAAATAAACAATCTATGGTACAATATCTTAGAAGTTATCATCAAGGGATGAGTAGTGGACCATAGAGAAAGAGCAGAGTCAATCGTAAGCTGATCTGGCTTACATCTAAAATACAATGCAATCTTTTTCTATGCAGGGACATAAGAGAGTGCATCATGTCAATTTTTTGTAGTCTCATCAGAGAGTGCAACATTTTTCACTCCCAGAGTACAGTGAAAACTCTGGAAAGTGCATCTCAATTACCCTATCGACACATGTGGAGACGGTTGTCTTGCTTTCCAAGGGTGAGGTCGACTCGAAAAAGATTCGGGTTGAGTTCTCTTTGGAAGATATGGATATGTCCGAATTTCAGGATGGGGCAACCTACACCCAGATCAAGGACTATGTGCTGGAGCATAGCGGGTTAAAGGTATCCAACCTTTATATCTCGCAGATTAAACGAAAATGTGGGATTGAGGTCGGCAAGAACTACAATCTGCCCAAATCCGAAGATTCCAGACAGCCCCAGTGTCCGCCGGAAAAAGAGAAAGCAATCCGAGAAGCTATGAAATATTTTGGGATGATTTAATATCCCATATTATGGAGGTTGCTTATGGATAGATTGATTTCTTGTGAGTTCAACATGGATAATGCTTGTGTGGAACTAAAATTTGCAAATGGCAGCATGATTGCCATTGATACCATCGCCGTGGAGAATGAGGTTGCCGATAATATGTATCAGCGGTCAGAATTGGACTATCTGATCTACAATGATCCGATTGGATATGCAGACTTGATATTGAACGGAAACCCCGAAATTTATCTAAAAACTGTAACTGAATGTGAACCCTTAGATTAAAACTCAGCCCTCTGCCTTTTCATTTGCAGAGGGCCGTTTTTTGCTTAAAATTATTGAGCATCCCTTAATTGCTCTACAACGCTGCATTTCGCTGCGTTATCATACATCATGCAAGGAATCAGCCACCCCAGCAGAAGAAATACCGGAATTGTCAGCAGGACAGGCAGAATGGTGAATCGATACTCAAAGAACCAGAACATACTGCCCAGCATTTTTCCTGCAAGAGGTCCAACCACCAGTGACAGAATAAAGGCCGCCGCTACGGAGGACATTGCGTAAAACAATCCCTCGTAGATCAGCATGGTTTTGAGCTGCCGGTTCGTCATTCCTACAGCCTGAAGCACAGCAAATTCACTGTGGCGGGAAAGGATACCGGTCATCATGGCGTTGAAGAAATTCAGAACACCCACAAGTCCAATGATGGCACAGAGCAATCCGCCCAACAGCAGGAACATATTCTGGAAACCGTAAAATTCCGCCCGCAGTGTTGCTTTGCTTTCATACATCAATCCTGACAAATTATCAGCAGTCAAATCAGCAAGGTAATTCTCCGCAGATGCTTCGCTGATATCATCGGGAGTATCAAACAGGTAAAACATCGGAATACTTTCCTGCCGGCTGTCATGATTGAGCTTTTCAATAGGAAGCACAAAACTATATCCTGTTGTATAATAGCGGAAGCTCATAGAGTGTGGCACTGTGACATAAACACATACTGTATAATCTACATCGTGGCTTTCTGAAAGCTGAAACTGCATATATTCTGTAGGCGTATTTTCATCACAAAGATTTCCGTTGCGGCTGTCGATATAATAACCTTCATCAATATAGGTTATGGTTTGCACAGAGCCTATAGGAGGATAATAATCAAGATTACTCACATTACCGTAATCATCTGTACTGACTACTACAGCGATTGCATTTGTGCCATCTTGGAACAGCGGAGATATATCACCCTCTACCACAGTCAGTTTATCAAACAAGGAATCATCCAAACCTTCAATCAATGCACTTTGGCTCACCAGATTACCACGGCGGTTTTTCTGTTCCAATAAAGTTTTTGCATTTTCTTCGGAAGTATAATGCATCATGTCCTGCAGCCAGTGTTTCTCGCTCATCCAGCCATACGGCACAGAGCCCGTCAGCTTGTAACCACAACCAGAAAGGGACGGAGAAATATTTGCCTCGATTTGCGCAATTTGTTCCCGAGCGATAAAGCTGCCAGAGTGACTATAACGAAAATAGTCTGTAGTGCTAACCACGAAATCTGCACAAGTCTGCTTTGCCAGATACTTTTCCATATCAAAGCCCCCTGTAAAAGTGACCAAGATATTGAGAAGCACCACAGAAAGCGAAAGAGAGATCACTACAAGAACAGTTTTCCTTTTATTGCGCCCCAAGTTAGCAAAAGCCATTTGATGTATTTTTGCTCCACGGGTGGTGCGTTTTTTCTTTTTGCTTTTAACAGTTTCCGTATACTTTGTTGCTTCTACCGGAGAAACTTTTGAAGCAATCTTACCCGGACGGGAGCAGGACAGCAAAACTGTAATTAGCGCAAACAGAGCAGACGCAAAGAAAATCAACGGTGAAGTGCTGACGGTGGAAACGCCGGCACCAAAAGTGGTTCGTGCCATTACGACTGGCGTCAGAGTTGCACCGACACCATATCCCAATAATAATCCAGCGGGAATGCCGACAATGCACAAAAACAGTGCCTGCTGGCGGATAATACGTTTCAGTTGCCGGGGCGTAACACCAATGGTTTTCAGCAAGCCATAGAATCGAATATCCCCAGTAACGGAAATCTGAAATATGTTGTAGATAATAAGATAGCCTGTAAAGATTACCAATGCAAGGAAAGTGAGAATTGCAATCAGTGTTGTTGCATCCATGCTTTCGCCAAGTTGAGAGGATGTGTAACCCCAGTTTACACCGATGCGTACAAGCTCTCCTTCATCCGTTTTGTCCCAAGCATATCCCAAGTCTAGATCCACTTGTTCCATCTGACCACGGATATTCATGCTGGATGCCATCATCACATTCAGATCAATACGGAACGGGTCCAGTCCCTTGGATATAGCTTCCGTTTCCATTTCTTTTGCGTATTCTTCGCTGATATTGATATAGTGAACGGGACTTATATCATCATATTCCCACCATCCCGCCAGCGTAAATGTATCTGTTTTCTCATAAGGTATTTCGGATAAAGCACCAACGGTATAGGTCAGTTCAATTTCTGCTCCTACTTCCGGTTCAACACCCAATAGCTTTAAAGCATGGGTGTCCATGGTGATTTCCTTTCTTCCTTGTGGGGCATGTCCTGTAGTGGGTTCTGCGAAACTCCATTCAGTACAGTTGTCGTCCATGAAGCTAACTTCGGCTGGAGTTTTTGCGAAAATCCCACTGTTCATATAGCCAATGGTTATGCGTTTGCCAGCGGCTTTTACATTTGAGTGAGCTGATATATTCTCAATCTGTTCTTCTGTTACTTCCTTAAAGGTTCCGTGGCAGTAACCACCGACTTGACGGAACGTGTACATTTCATAGCTGGAATTTATGGACATTACGATGGTAAACAGCGAGGTAAATAGCAGCGCAGTCAAGGCAATGGCAATAATTGCAATGATGTTACGCTTACGGGATGCCCATAGAGAACGCCAGCTTAATTTTCTGATACATTTTCTGTTCTTGACATTCATCTTCGCCACCTCCTGTTAGTTCTTGGTGACGATCCGTCCATCTTCGATACGGATAATGCGGTCTGCCATCTGTGCAATTTCTTCGTTGTGTGTAATCATTACGATTGTCTGGGCGAACTTTTGACTGGTGACTTTCAAAAGACTCAATACATCTTGGCTGGTCTTGGAATCCAGATTGCCTGTCGGTTCGTCAGCAAGGATGATAGCCGGAGCTGCCGCCAATGCACGAGCGATTGCCACACGCTGCTGCTGACCACCGGAAAGCTGATTAGGCAGAGCATCCAGCTTTTTCTCCAGTCCGAGGGTCTGTACGATCTGCTGTACGAAATCCTTATTGACCTTGCCACCGTCCAGCTCAATGGGTAGAACAATATTTTCATACACATTCAGCACCGGAACAAGATTATATGCTTGGAACACAAAGCCGATTTTCCTGCGGCGGAAGATGGTCAGCGCTTCCTCCTTCAGGGAGAAAATATCCTGTCCGTCCACCATAACCGTGCCGCTTGTAGGGCGATCCAGCCCGCCCAGCATGTGCAACAGCGTGGATTTGCCGGAGCCGGATGTGCCGACAATTGCAACAAATTCGCCCTTCTTTACACTTAAATCAACTCCATCCAACGCATGAACTGCGTTATTGCCGGAGCCATAAATCTTTTTCAGGTTTTTTGCCTGTAAAACTTCCATAAATGAGTACCTCCATGAAAAAATCTGTATGTATGAAAGGAAATGATCCTTTGATACATACAGATTATCGCATAGGAATCTTTCCACATTCTTTCCGGCGGAAAATGAAATCTAACAGTTTTGATAGAATTGTTGTTATTTCGGCAGAAATATGGAAAACGTACTTCCTTTTCCCGGAACGGAAGCAACCTTGATATAACCGCCCTCGCCGGATATGATCTGTCGGGCAAGGTATAAGCCGATGCCGACCCCTTCTTGTTTCTGCACACTATTTGAGCGGTAAAAGCGAGCAAATATCTTCGCTTGCTCATTTTCCGGGATGCCTGAACCGGTATCCGATATATCGATCCTTGCAAACATTTCATAGCTTACGGCAGAAATAGTAATGGTGCCATGCTCTGTATATTTGATGGCGTTGTCTACGATATTAGCCAGCGCTTCCGCTGTCCATTTGAAGTCGAATACAGCAAAAGCATCTGTATCCTGCATTTGCAAAGACAATCCTTTTTCAGAAGCCTTGGCAGTATATTGTTCTACCACACTTTCAAGCAGCGGCTGCAGCGCTGCTTGCTGAGGGGAGAGTGAAATGATCCCGTTTTCCAGTCTGGAAAGCTTTACGAGAGAATCGATCAGAAATCGCAGCTTTTCCGATTGTTTGTACAGTGCCTCCACATTTGCCTTCGCCGATGCAGGCATAGTTTCCTCCATCAGAAGCTCGCTGTATAACAGCAGGTTTGCAATCGGCGTTTTTGTCTGGTGGGAGATGTCCGCAATCAAGGTTTTGATTTTGTCTTTTTCCTGCGCTATGTTTTGAGAAGATGCTTCTGCGGCGGAAAGATAGTGCGCAAACTTCGTTTCCAATGCAGATAGCTGGCTTTCATCAAAATTGGTTTCAGAAAAGGAGCCGGTCATGGCAGCGTCCAGCATCCTTTCGATTTCTTCCATCGTTTTTCTGATCTTCCTCCGCTCCCATAATACAGCAGCTATCGCCGCCAGAAAACATAGCAGTATGATCACAATGCCGGTTTTATTCATCTTTTGTCACCCAGCTATAACCGATTCCGTAGATGGTTTTAATGTATTTCTGTGCGCCAAGCTTATCCCTCAGACGCTTGATCGTAACAGACAAAGCATTTTCATCCACATATTCTGCGCCATCTGTCCAGATCCGGTCGACAAGGTCTCCACGGGTCATGGTTCGACCACGGTTTTCAACAAGCAGACGCAGTAATTTTTGTTCTGTTCTACTCAATTCCACTTTTGAATCTTCCACATAAAAGGTCATAGCCTCAAAGTCAAAGTGAAATAGATCAATATGGATCGGCGCATTTTTATGGCTTGACCCTTGCTTTCGCAGTTGGGTATTCACCCTTGCCCGCAAAACCGAAAGAGAAAAGGGCTTGGTAATATAATCATCAGCGCCCCTCTCCAGCCCGTCTACGATGTCCAGATCGGTGTCGTTGGCAGTCAGCAGAATAACAGGAACTCCGGGCATGTTTTCCTTGACCTCCCGGAGCAGCTCAAGCCCATTGCCATCCGGCAGATTGATATCCAACAGGATCAGGGATACACCGCCGCAAAGCAGCTGTTCCTTCGCCGCTTTTAGGTCTTGGCAGGAAATGATCTGACGGTCATCTGCTTTCAGTGCTTTACTTAAACCCTGATTCAACCCTATATCATCTTCAATAATCAATAATTGTTCCATGTATCTCACTCCCTCGTTATTCAAAGGCCACCATTATTTCCTTGGGTAATTTTTCGTTCTCACAGTTCAGAAGATAGGCGATTGCTCTGCTTGCAAATTTGTTTATTTTCACTGTATCCCAACTCTGCCCCTATGGCTTGAATTAAGAGGGCATATCCGTTAGAAAATGCATCAAAATTGTCCTCATGTAGTTCTACAAACTCTATTGATTCAACAAAACGCTTTTCGAGCATTAAGTAGTATTTCCAATGATTCTGACTAAGTTCTTTTCTATTCATGTTTGTCCCTTTCTTTGTATATTTTTGCACTTGCTTCCTTTTTCAAAGCCGCCTGGTCCATTTCTTTTTCATAAGCTCCCTTGGCATAGGCTACATTGCTCAATGCCCGGAGCATCTTATCTTTTGCCAGCTTTTTCATAACCTCCGCAAGATCAGTGGCCAGAGTACCACGCTTCACATAGCGGTTTATGGTATTCAGTCGCTTTTCATAAATCTGTTTTACCGGGTGATCGTCCGCAAGCTCCCGTTGTTCTCTGCCTTTCAGGTTGCCGATCTGCCGACAGGTGCGGCGCAGCTTGTCGCCCGGTGCAAACCCACCACAGTATTTGGTGTGCCTTGCATTGGTGGTCAGAAACCACTTGCCGCAGATTTTGCATTTCTTCGGTGCATGACCAACACACAGGCCCTCAAAGAGATCAGACCGGAACATCCCTACAAAGGATACATAGTGCATCCGCTTGACCAGCTTTGCTACATCCTCGCTGGGACGAATGGCGGATACATACTGAACGGAACTGTTCAGGGTAGACATCCAGGCATTGCCCTCTGTGATGGAAAACTCCGGCGGGAAATAATTGCCGAACATTCTGGCAAAGCCCTCTGCGGTGCGGTCAGCTTCGTTTCCGTCCGATTGTTCTGCAAAATCAAGCATCGCCGTTTGGTATTCCCCAAGGGAGTATGCCAGATGCCCAAACACAGCAGTATAACGTTGGAGTATGATTGCATCAGCATAGTTCGGAACTTCTTCGAACGGCAAGGAATTGGTTGCGGCTTTTATGGCGAACTCCACATATTTCAGCGCATTGTCCGCAGTAAAAACCTTTTCTATCCGTTCCCTGTGCTTTGGTATATCCATATAGGAGAACGGCGGCGTTTTGCTGAGAATCTCTAACATTGTCAATGCAGCTTCCTTTGCCATAGGAAAGAGTGCAGAAGTATCCTGTCCGGCATTCAGCATCCCGAGCAGCAGATTGATTTTCTCGCATTGCTCGTTCATTCTTGTAATAGTATCCGCAGGAACATTCAGCGCATCACAGGCAAGCGTGCCGACAGGGAATGTTTTGCCCTCATATATGACCGTATCCTGCCAGAAGTCCAATGTCATCAATTCTTGGTTCATGCTTACCCTCCTGTCCTGTTTTTTCACTTTCTTAATTGTATCATGCTAATGTAAAGAAATCTACATCTATCAATAAGTTGTCCTGTCATTAGCCTGTTTTTTGAAAAATCCGTCATAACCATAATAGAAGGAGCGAAGCACCTGCCAATCACGGCTGGTGCTTCGTGCTTTCTAGAATAGTATGAATGGAGGTTTTTCTATGACAATCTATGAAACCATCAAGGCGGCAATTAGCGTGAAGCAAGCCGCCGAACACTACGGGCTGAAAGTAAACCGAAATGGTATGGCTTGCTGTCCATTCCACAACGACAGGCATCCGAGCTTGAAGCTGAACGAGGACTATTTCTTCTGCTTCGGCTGCGGAGCCAAGGGGGATGTGATCGATCTTGTGGCAAGGCTGTTCGGTCTGACGAACTTACAAGCAGCGCAACAGCTGGCCTCGGACTTTGGACTTAACCAGAAACCGCCCGCTGCCGCAGATATGGACAAGCCGAAACGTCCTTATATCCGTCAGTTCCGGGAGGACGAAATGCTTTGCTTCCGTGTGCTGACGGATTATCTGCATCTGCTGGAGGATTGGAAGGTGCGCTATGCACCCAAAACACCGGAGGATACGCTGGATGACCGCTTTGTGGAAGCCTGCCAGATGCACTGCTATATCGAATATATGGCAGATGTGCTGACGGTGGGTGATCTGGAAGAACGGGTGGCATTGGTGGACAAGCTGATGCAGGACGGCAAAATTGCTTTTCTGCAAGAGTACATCACACGAAACCACAACAAATTCATGGGATACACCAAAAACGAAAATGGCGATCTGGTCATCGTACCGGAGGAGGCAGAAATCGTGCGGTTGATTTTCCGGCTTTATCTGGAGGGCTACAGTGCTAAAAAGATAAGCCAGTACCTAGAGGAGAATGGCATAAAAACTGCGACAGGGCAGGATAAGTGGTATGACTCGGTAATCTTTAAAATGCTCCGGAATGAAAAATATATGGGGGATGCCCTGCTGCAGAAGACCTACACGGTAGATTTTATGACCAAGAAAAAGGTCATCAACAAGGGAATCGTGCCACAGTATTATGTGGAAGATGACCATGAGCCAATCATACCCAAGGAATTATTTTACCGGGTGCAGGAAGAACTGGCGAGACGTGCATCCATGAATAAATCAGCAGTCACACGCAAGAAGAATCAGAAAAGCAAATTTTCTTCAGAATACGCCCTTACCGGTTTACTGCTCTGCGGAGACTGCGGACAGGAATACAGAAGAGTCACATGGTCGAGAAATGGCAAAAAGAAGATTGTGTGGCGGTGCAGCAACCGACTGACAAACGGAACCAAGAACTGCAAGAAGTCCGAGTCGCTGGAAGAGGGAGCATTGAACAGGGCGGTCATGGAGGCCATAAACAGAATTACCAGAGGAGATGGGGATTTTGTAGGAGCCTTTAGACAGAATGTCATCCGGGTAATTGGAAGCTACAGTGGAGAACAGGAGCCGGATGAATACGATGAAAAAATCAAAGAAAAGGAAGCAGAGATGGTGGCTCTGATTACGGAGAATGCAAGGGTAGGCTCCTACACCGATGAATTCGATGAGAGATACCGCAGGATTGCAGAAGAAATCACTATCCTAAAAGAGGAGCAGATAGAGACCAGAAGAAAGAAAAAGCTGGCAGACAGTTATGAACAGCGGTTGAAGGATATGGACAGTTTCCTGGAGAAACAGACCTGCCAGATACCGGAATTTGATAATGATCTTGTAAGAAGACTGATAGCAAGCATCAAGGTAGTCTCTGCCAAGAAGCTGATTATTCGGTTCCAGTCGGGAATCGTTATGGAGCAGGAAATCAGATATGAGTAAATGACAGGCAGGGATGACAACTGAATAGGGAAACGGAATTCCTGCCTGCCTATGGTAAGAATAAAATGCCCGATGGGTTCGGGCGTTTTATTGTTGGCGTAAATGACAGGAAGTTTGAAAATGAAGATTGTAGAAACCTGTTGATATCAAGTATAATGGAAGCAAAGAGAGTTAATCACCTTTTACGTGAATGAGAAGAGTTACAATGTTAATTGATGTTTCAGATATAAAAACAATTTCTATAGAAGTAGAGAAGAAAATTTGGGAGAAGTTTACCGCAATGCCTCGTAGCATTACTTCTAAGATTAAGGCATATGAGATTAAGTATAATCGGGATGTGAATTGTGCAATAGAAAATTATATAGGACCGAGTTCAGCATATCATTTTTATGAAGAACTTATTTCTGTATTCGAACAATATGACATAGTTTGTTACCATTCCACTAAAATGCTTGATGAGAATCTAATTCTTGCGGCTGGTCTTAGGATCAATGAGTGGGATACATACAGCAAGAACATTGTCAATACGCTACAAACTCTTGGAGTAGGGCAGCATGAGATAGATCAAGCTATTCAGATCATAAAACGGAAATATGATTGGAAATATCCTTTGCATGGTAGAGAACCGCAGTTATGTTTTTATTCAGACACAGGCTTATTAAGTGAAGATACAAGTGCTGGGTATGGAAAAGTGGATAAAAAATATTGGACACGGATTGCATGACTATTAATATTGGTCATATGGGTATAAATAATGGATTTATTTATGAAAGAGAATGAAACTAAGGTAATGTGATAGATGTCACAAGTACTCAAATGCAAAGATTTAGTGGAGGGAGAAAATACAGATGAGACAGGTAATTTTAGATACAAATGCAGTTCGCTATTTTTATCAAATCGAGTGCTGTAATGGCGAAGGTGTACAAGACAAGGTGATGAAAAAGTATCATTTTGACAAACAAAAATATATCCAATTTCTACGAACGGTTTCGTCTATAAACATTCCGGCAACAACGAAATTTGAACTCTTTTTTCAGGCATATCGGAAAGGAGAACCTGATTTGTTGTTAAAGTATAATGAATTAACGCAACGATATAAAGAGATGTATGGTATTGATATTTTTATCCTAAATCCAGGAGAGCCAGAATTAAAATTTGATCAAAAACAATTGGCTGAAGATTTGAAAAGAGGGTTAATTCAAACAGAGCTGTATATTAAGCCACGAATAGAACGCGAAGTAAATTTAATGCAAGGTCTTTTTATTACATTGATTGGAACAATAAGTGATGTGGTGTATAAAGATTTAGAAATAGATGAAAATGTTGCTGGACTTATATCTGAATTAATATGTAGCCAGATGTATAGTAGATTGTATGATTTGTATAATCAATATTATTTGGATGAAGAACTAAAAATGAGTATTGATGATGTTGATAAAAAAATTGATGAAATACTATTAGATAGCACACGTAATACTTTTATATTCATAAATGCAAAGATGAGTGAGGAATATCCAGAAAGTTCAATTGAAGATGCAAAAGTTTCATTTAATGCAGATAGTACAAGCGAATATTTAAGGGTTTTGCTACAATTAGGAACAAAATATACACAGAATGATTATTTAGTTTCTTTGGATAAAACATTGAATGAAATACGTTCAAGAAAAGATTTTGATGAAACAGAGGTAGCGTATTTCAGATATCTACTTCAGAATGCCCTTAATGGAGCAAAAAGAATTGTGCATAAGAATGATATAGCGGATTATACAATTATTACTATGCTTAGTGAAAAGGTGACGTTTAGGGCTCTTGAAGGGAATGGTAAGAAGGAAGAATTGAAATTAATTACATTTGATAAGAAAATGCATGAGTTTTCAAAACACAATAATGTGATGTATGATCAAACGATATACAATCAATTTCTGTCAGAAATAGGATAAAAATGGTTGGAATCATGCCTCCAAGTTTCCCAAAGATTCGGAGGTTTTCTTCTCCCCATCTTCATGAGAAGGATTATGTTGTAAACCGTCAACTTTCGTAGTATAATTAGCAAAGGATAACCATAATTTACCAGTAGGTAAGTTGGGCATAATAAGATTGCTCTGTCCAGATAAATGTTTAGTGCATTTATTTGGATTTTTTTATTATGAGTATCGTTATTTTACATGGGGAGGTTACGTATGGAGACAAAAGTGCAGGTACCAAGTGAATGTGAAAGGACACAAAACATTGTAGTAACAAGTGATTTTGTGTAGTGATTAAGAAGGAAGATGACAAGTTGGTTATCGAGAATCCTGGTAGCATTCGCACTGGTAAAAAGCAGATGCTTCGTGGTGGTATTTCAGATCCTAGAAATAAAACACTAATGAAGATGTTTAATATGATTGGTATTGGTGAAAGAGCTGGCAGTGGTATTCCAGATATTTATCAAGTTTGGGAGAATGAAGGTTGGCCAATGCCTGTGGTGGAAGAAAGTTATAATCCTGACAGGACTCGTTTATCGCTTGAATTTAAGAAACAAGCGAACAAAACAAGCGAACAAAACAAGCGAACAAAACAAGCGAACAAAACAAGCGAACCAAATAAACATAGAAAAACAGAAGAGAATTATCAGTTGATTAGAAAGTATTTGAAGGAAAATGGATTGTCTAAGACAACGGATATCGCACAAGCTATTGGATTAAGCCCTGCCCGTACAAGAGCTATACTGAAAGAAATGTCAGGGCTTGAATATGAAGGCACAACAAATAATAGAAGATATCGCTTAGCTGATGATAATTAGTATAAATCGTGAGAGTTGTTCATAAAACAAAGAAGGTGACCGTTGGGGTGACTGATAGGGTGACCGATACAGAAAGAATAATTTACGGAGGCACTTTATGGGAGTGATTGATATTGCCAGTAGTAAGTCTGTATGGCGTGGTATGGAATATTATAAACAGAATAAAGTTCTTTCGTATACTGTTAATGAAGATGGAAGCTGCGAAGGTATAGTAGCAGGTAGTGGAGATGGAAATTATCATGTTCATGTTGATATGGAGCATCCGCGAAAGTCCACCTGCGATTGTCCTTTGGCAAATGGAAAGAAAATCATATGCAAACATATTGTAGCTGTTTCACTTTGTCTTGATGAGTCTGAGGCAGATCGCTTTAAAAATGAAAAGACAATATATGCATCAGAGGAAGAGGAACGCAGAGCAAAGAAATATGAAAAGTATATGGGATTTGCCAGAACTATGTCTCCGAGAGAATTGAGAGAAGCATATGTGGAACTGATGATTGAACTGGATGAATATAGGTTAAAAGAAAAGTACGGGAATTCCAATATCACCTCGGATTTACCAACGAGCCACTGCGAAGCTGTTACGCTCCTGACACGACAGAAGAAGTAACTGATAAGTCAGTTTGGTGTAAATAGTATAAAAACATTGGATTCCGTACAAAAAAGTTCCGAAATCAGGAATTTTTGTACGGAATTTCTTTTATTTGCGTACTTGGCGAAAATAAAGCATTTTTATAATACAAAATCACCTGCTTTTGTATTTTTTTCGCCGATATTGGCGTTTTAAATACAAGAAAATTCGTAGGAATCTGCAAGGCACTTTTACATTAGCTTTTTACAGTCGTTGACAGTCACAGCCTTTTACCATAAAATGAACAGTAAGAATGTATGAAAAAGGAAGAGAAAAATGGGAAAATCTGAGAAACAGATGGATAAAGAGCAAGGGCGCAACCAGCGGATCATCGATACGGCGTTTCGGCTTTTTGTGGAAAAGAAAATCGAAGCGGTCAGCATGGATGAGGTCGCAAAAGAAGCCGGGGTGGGACGTGCCACATTGTTCCGCTGTTACAACAATAAGACGGAGCTGGCTATTGCGGTCTGCGCATCGAAATGGAAGGCTTATCTGGACAAGCTGGATGAGGTAAGACCAATCTCTTCGATACACGATATTCCGGCCATCGGAAGATTTATCTTTACGCTGGACAGTTATATCGGCATGTATCAGAACCATAAGGATCTGCTGCAGTATAATGACAACTTCAACAATTATATAACACACCAGACGGTGCGGCAGGAGGAACTGGCGAATTTCCACGCATCCCTGAATTCCGTCAACACAAGACTTCATATGATGTATGCGAAGGCAAAAGAGGACAAGACCTTCCGCACGGATATTCCGGAGGAACAGTTCATGCGTGTGACGGTGCATACCATGATGGCAGCGTGTACCCATTACGCAGGTGGTTTTATCTGGGGAGCAACGGACAACAAGGATTATACAGGTGATCTGCTGCTTTTAAAGGAAATGATCCTGAATTATGCCCGGAATGACGCCAATCTCTAATTTTCAGGTATACTGATCCCGACAGCCGGTGGAACAGATGACTGATTGACATTGCAATTTCAGAAAATCTGTGATATAGTAGCCACAATTGAATATGGAGTATTCAGGTGCCGGAGCAGTCACGTAAGTAGCTGGCTCCGGTGAAAAGGGAAGCAGGTGTAAGTCCTGCACGAACTCGTCACCGTAATTAGGGAGCTGAAGCCGATAGATCACTGGGAGACCGGGAAGATGGCGGATGCAATGATCTTCAAGCCGGGAGACCTGCCTGAATGCTGTACAGAAACATTTGTTTCAAAGCCACGAGTAACTGGTTGTACGTGTGGAATGCAGAAGGGACAGAATCTTTTTTGCATTCGTTTCTTATGTGTACAAACCCTTTACCTGATACAGGAAAGGGTTTTTGTTTTTGTTGCGAAAAACATGTTTCTGACTTACATATTTAAGAATACCGGGGCAAGCCCCAAAATCAAAAGAGACAGAAAACCTGTCAGAGGAGGAAACATGAAAAGAAGAATCGTAGCAGTAGTACTGGCAACCGTACTGGGCGCTGTATGCATCACCGGATGCGGCAATACCCAGGAGACCGTAGAGAGCACTGCACAGGTAAGCACTGAGGCTCAGGCCACCCAGGCAACGGAAACAGCAGCTACCGAAAGCACCGAAGATGCAGATCAGGCAGCAGCCGATGAAGTAGCAGCACTGATCGATGCCATCTATGTGCAGGAGAGAACTGAGAATACCGATAAGCAGTGTGCAGATGCCAAGGCAGCATGGGATGCACTGACCGACGCACAGAAGGAACTGGTAGAGGGAGAAAATGCAGATCCCGATTATTTCGGCAGAGATACCGGAGATGCTTCCAAGGATGATCCCCGCAATCAGGATGAGATCGGTGAGAACGAGATTCTGGTAGTAAGCTTCGGTACTTCCTTTAACGACAGCCGTGTGGCTGATATCAAGGGTATCGAGGATGCGATTGCAGCAGCCAATCCCGACTGGTCTGTAAGAAGAGCATTTACCGCACAGATCATCATCAATCATATACAGGCAAGAGATGACGAGCATATCGACAATATGGATCAGGCACTGGACCGCGCTGTGGCAAACGGTGTTAAGAACCTGGTAGTACAGCCCACGCATCTGATGCATGGCGCAGAGTATGACGAGCTGATGGAAGCTGTAGAAGCGTATAAGGATCAGTTTGCATCTGTAAAAGTTGCTGAGCCCCTGTTAGGTGAGGTAGGCTCTGATGCTGCCGTAGTAAATGATGACAAGAAGGCTGTTGCAGAAGATCTGACCGCAGAAGCAGTGAAGACCGCTGGGTATGACAGCCTGGATGCTGCAAAGGAAGATGGCGTGGCATTCGTATTCATGGGTCATGGAACCTCCCACACTGCAAAGGTATCTTACAGCCAGATGCAGACACAGATGAATGAACTGGGATATGAAAATGTATTTATCGGAACCGTAGAAGGTGAGCCGGAGGAGACCGCCTGTGAAGAAGTCATCAAGGCTGTTGCGGAAGCAGGTTACACCAAAGTGGTTCTTCGTCCCCTGATGGTAGTAGCAGGTGACCATGCCAACAACGATATGGCAGGCGAGGATGAGGATTCCTGGTTAAGCCAGTTCAATGCTTCCGGCAAGTTCGACAGCGTGGATACCCAGATCGCAGGTCTCGGCGGGATCAAGGCTATCCAGGATCTGTATGTAGCACATACCGCAGCAGCAATGGCTGAGAAATAAATAAGAATTAAAATAGGAATTAAAATCAGGAATAAAATAAGGATTAAAATAAGTAATGAAAGCAAAGACATTAATGAATAAAATCATAATCGTGGGTGGACTGAGTGCCTGTCTGCTGCTTGGGGGCTGTGGTGCCGGTCAGGCAGCGGATGCGACATCTGCAGAAAGCACGGTTACCACACAGGAAAGCACCGCAGCGCAGGCAGAAAGCGCAGAAGCTATAGCGGGAACAACAGAAGCAGCGGCTACAGAGACTGCACAGAGCGAAGCACAGATTCCTGACGGTGTCTACACCGCTGAATTTTCCACCGACAGCTCCATGTTCCATGTCAGTGAAGCCTGTGACGGCAAGGGAACCCTGACGGTAAAAGATGGCGTTATGACCATTCACATTTCCTTAGGCTCCAAGAAGATCCTGAATCTCTATCCGGGTCTGGCGGAAGATGCAGCCAAAGATGGCGCAGTGCTGCTTGAGCCAACCACGGATACCGTGACTTACAGCGACGGCATGACGGAAGAAGTCTACGGCTTCGATGTTCCCGTACCTGCGATCGGAGAGGAATTCGATCTGGCACTGATCGGTACCAAGGGAAAATGGTATGACCATAAAGTAAAGGTATCCGATCCGGTAGCGGAAGATAGCCGGGAAGCTGCGAATGGTTCCTATGATATGAGTGCGCTGGCAGACGGCAGCTACACCATCGAACTGACCATGGAGGGCGGAAGCGGCAGAGCCAGCATCCAGTCCCCCGCACAGCTTGCGATAACTGACGGAGCGGCAACGGCGACGCTGGAATGGAGCAGCCCGAACTATGACTATATGCTGGTGAACGGTGAAAAATATCTGCCGGTAAATACGGAGGGCAATTCCGTATTTGAAGTGCCGGTGGAAGCACTGGATGCACCCCTTACCATGATCGGTGATACCGTGGCAATGAGCACACCTCATGAAGTGGAATACACCGTAACCTTCCACTCTGAGACACTTGAGAGTGCAGAGAGCGGCAAGTAATACATATGATGCCAGGGTCAAAAGGTCTAAGCCCACATGAGCTTGCTCATAGGTGGGTGAAAGACCTTAGGACCCGCCCCGATATGAGCATAAAAGTGGGATGATAATCCCACGATATGCGAATATTGGGTAGGGTGCTATGTGCCAGTGGCACATGTTTAGCACGGACCGAAGCGGAGCGGAGACGTGGGAGTGCGTAGCACGGAGCAATCCGCAGGCACAAATATTGCAGGCAATGAAAGGCATGAAAACTTTGAGGTCAGGAAGAAATAGAAGAAAATGGATCTATGTTCTGCTTCTTATGGGACTGCTGGGGCTAAGTGGCTGCGGCAGTCCTTCTTCTGCTTCTATGGATACATCGGCGGAAGCAACATCGGAGATTACCCAGGCAGCAGAGACCACGCAGGAAGAACGGACAGAATTAGTAAAAACAGGCAGCATGGAGCTGCAATATGCGGAAAATTTTACAGTGGACTATTACGAAGATGGTTATAAGATGCTGACAACTCTTCCCGACAGTCAGCGGTATCTGTTAGTGCCGGAGGGACAGGGCGTTCCCGCAGATCTGGATGAGGATATCTGTGTTTTACAGGAGCCGTTGCAAAATATCTATCTGGTGGCCTCCGGGGTGATGGACATGTTTGCCTCCGTGGATGCGGTGGGCCAGATCCGTTTTTCCGGGCAGAAGCAGGAGAACTGGTACATCCAGAAAGCACAGGATGCCATGGCGGCAGGGGACATGATCTATGCCGGAAAATACAGTAAACCGGATTATGAATTACTGGTGTCTGAAGGGTGTGATCTGGCGATCGAGAACCGGATGATCACGCATTCGCCGGAGGTGGTGGAAATGCTGGAAAGCTTTGACATTCCGGTGATGATCGAATATTCCAGCTATGAACAGCATCCTTTGGGAAAAGTGGAATGGGTCAAATTTTTCGGAGCTCTGACCGGCAGAGAAGCGGAGGCAGAAGAAGCCTTTGCGGAACAGACAGAGATTCTGGAAGAGGTAGAAAGCGGGGAAAAAACAGGGAAGACCATAGCGTTTTTCTATGTGACTTCCAACGGACTGATCCAGGTGAGACAGAGCACGGATTATATTCCGAAGCTGATCGAACTGGCAGGGGGAAGATATATTTTTGAGAATCTGGAAGACAGCGGAAGCGGACGCTCCACGCTGAATATGCAGGTCGAAGATTTTTATGCCGGAGCGAAAGACGCAGACATCCTGATCTACAACAGCTCGATCGACGGTGGCGTGACCACGGTGGATGAACTGATCGGCAAATGCAATATTCTAAAAGACTTCAAGGCGGTGCAGGAGGGGCAGGTCTATTGCACCACCAACGATATGTACCAGCAGTCCATGGCAATCGGGTATTTATTGCAGGATATGCATACGGTGTTGACGGACGATGATACCGCTAAGCTGCGTTATCTGTTTCTCTTACAGTAAGAAGGAGGACTTAGAAACACAGCGTAAGTATAAGAGCGTTAGAATGAGATTAGAATACGATTGGAACACGAATAGGAAAAGAAGGAGAAAAACATGCAGCAGCGCAGGAAAATCAGATATCTCATAGCGTTTGTTCTATTGATAGCAGGCATTTTTGTGCTGTTGTTTTGCAATATAGGAATCGGAACGGTGAAAATTCCACTGGCAGAAATTTTAACCACAGGGAGAGCACAGGAAGGCATGAACGCAAAGATCCTGTGGGAAATCCGTTTTCCCCGGACACTGGCGGCAGCAATTCTGGGTGGAGCACTGGCACTGGCAGGGTATCTGCTTCAGACATTTTTCCACAATCCCATAGCCGGCCCTTTTGTACTGGGAATTTCTTCCGGGGCGAAGATGGTAGTGGCACTGGTGATGGTATTTTTGCTGGGAAATACGATCCGGGTCAGCTCTGGACTGCTGATCCTGGCGGCATTTCTGGGTGCTATGCTGTCCATGGGATTTGTGCTTCTTATGGCGCGAAAGGTGGACAGTATGTCCATGTTGGTGGTCAGCGGTGTGATGATCGGCTACATCTGTTCCGCCATCACGGAACTGGTGGTGACGTTTGCGGAGGACGCGGATATCGTGAATCTCCACAACTGGTCGCGAGGAAGCTTTTCCGGAATGACCTGGGACAATGTGAAAGTGATGAGTATCGTGGTGGCAGTGACTTTCCTTATGGTGATCCTGTTGGCCAAGCCGCTGGAAGCCTACCAGCTGGGAGAAACCTATGCGCAGAATCTTGGAGTGAATATCCGGACCCTGCGGATCCTTCTGGTGGTGTTGTCCAGCGTGCTTTCGGCATGTATCGTGGCATTTGCCGGACCCATCTCTTTTGTGGGGATCGCTGTGCCGCAGCTGATCCGTAAACTGTTCGGCACTACAAAGCCGTTACTGATGATACCGGCATGTTTCTTAGGAGGCAGTGTATTCTGCCTGTTCTGTGATCTGCTGGCGAGGAAATGGATGGCACCCACGGAACTTAGCATCAGCACAGTGACGGCCATCTTCGGAGCACCGGTAGTATTGTGGATCATGATATCACGAAACAGACAGGAGCGTGGATAACTATGGAAACGCAGAAGTCTTATTATATTACAACGGAAAAAATGAGCGTGGGCTACGACGGAAAGCCTCTGATCGAAGAGGTGGAGATTATGCTTCGAAAAGGGGAAATCCTGACGTTACTGGGTCCAAACGGTGCAGGCAAATCCACGATCTTAAAAAGTATTGCAAGGCAGCTGTCCCTGATCGCAGGAACGGTGCGGTTGGACGGAGAGGATATGAAGTCGCTCACCGGAGCAGAATTGTCGAAAAAAATGGCAGTGGTGATGACCAAACGCCTGCGGGCCGAGCTGATGACCTGTGAGGATGTGGTGGCCACCGGAAGGTATCCTTATACCGGACGTTTTGGTGTGCTGTCGAAAGATGATCACAAAGCGGTGGAAAACGCCATGGAACTGGTGAAGGTGACAGAACTCAGGGATCTTATGTTTGACCGGATCAGTGACGGACAGAGACAGCGGGTAATGCTGGCCAGAGCCATCTGCCAGGAGCCGGAAATTCTGATCCTGGACGAGCCTACTTCGTATCTGGATGTACGTCACAAACTGGAATTTTTATCCATCCTGCAAAAGCTGTGCAGAGAAAGGCAGCTGACGGTGATCCTGTCCTTACATGAACTGGAACTGGCGGAGAAAATCTCCGACAGGATCCTGTGTGTGAACGGTAGGGCGGTGGACCGGATCGGAACGCCGGAGGAGGTCATGACCGACGGGTATATTACACAGTTATATGGAATCCGGATGGGAAGCTATGATGAGGCCAGCAGCGATATGGAGCTGGCGGCACCGGAAGGAACACCACAGGTCTTCGTGATCGCCGGAGCGGGAAGCGGACGGAAAATTTACCGGCGTCTGCAGAGAGCGGGGATCCCCTTTGTCACCGGGATCCTGTATGAAAATGACCTGGATTATCCCGTGGCCAAAGCACTGGCGGTGGAGGTGATCGCAGAGCACCCTTTTGAGCCGGTGGCACAGGAAAAAATACAGGCAGCAAAGAAAACGATAGATAAGTGCAAACGTGTTATCTGCTGCCGGGAGAATTTCGGCAGTCTGGAGACTTTTCAGAGAGAACTTCTGGAGTATGCAGAACAGCTGGGGAAGCAGATAGAAAAGTCAGAAAGACCGGAACAACAGAGCGGGTGTTAGAAAACAGAGAAACGAAATTCCCGGGATGTCGGTGGCATCTGTGGGATGGAGAAAACGATGGCAAAAGTTATTATGATACAGGGCACCATGTCCGGTGCCGGGAAAAGTCTCCTGGTGGCGGGGCTATGCCGGATCTTCCGGCAGGACGGTTACCGGGTGGCCCCTTTTAAATCACAGAATATGGCGCTCAATTCCTATATCACCAAGGAAGGACTGGAAATGGGCAGGGCACAGGTCATGCAGGCAGAGGCCGCAGGGATCGAACCGCTGGTGTGCATGAATCCCATTTTGTTAAAGCCAACCAGCCATACCGGATCCCAGGTCATTGTGAACGGGGAAGTACGGGGCAATCTGTCCGCCAGAGACTATTTTGCCCACAAGACGGAACTGATCCCGGAGATCAAGGCCGCATTCCGCAAGCTGGAGATCTATGCGGATATTATTGTCATCGAGGGCGCGGGAAGCCCGGCGGAGATCAATCTGAAGCAGAATGACATTGTCAATATGGGAATGGCGGCAATGGTGGATGCACCTGTACTTCTGGTAGGAGACATTGACAGAGGCGGCGTGTTCGCACAGCTTTTGGGAACCCTGATGCTGCTGACCGAAGAGGAGAGGGAGCGGGTAAAGGGATTGATCATCAACAAATTCCGTGGAGACAGTACAATTTTAGATTCCGGCATTCAGATGTTAACAGAACGGGGACAGGTGCCGGTGCTGGGGACTGTACCTTATATGGAACTTACGCTGGAAGATGAGGATAGTCTGACGGATCGTTTTGATGCAAAACATGTGGGGAAGATCGATCTGGCGGTGATCCACTATCCCAGAATTTCAAATTTTACGGATTTTGATGTGTTTGAGCAGATGCCGGAGGTCAGTGTCCGGTATGTGACAAATGTGAGAGAGCTGGGAACGCCGGATCTGATATTTCTCCCCGGCAGTAAAAATACCATGGGAGATCTGAAATGGATGCGGCAGAACGGACTGGAGGCAGCGGTAAAACGTGCTGCGGGAAAAGTTCCTATTTTCGGGATCTGTGGAGGCTATCAGATGTTAGGTTATGAGATCGCAGATCCGGACAGCGTGGAGGAAGGCGGACGGATCCGCGGCATGGAACTGCTTCCGGTACGGACAGTGTTGCAGAAGGAGAAACATCGCTGCCAGACAGATGGAAAGCTGGATGCTGTGGAGGGTATTTTCTCAGGACTTACGGGATGTAAGTTTGCCGGGTATGAGATCCATATGGGACAGACGGTGTATTGTGACGGGGATGGCAGCGATGCGAAGGGTACCGTGGACAAGGCAAACAGTGCAGAAAGCAATCGGAGCGCTTTCTGTGCAGACGATGCGACGAGAAACACGGAAATCACACAAGCTGTTATCGCTGACTCCACCGGCAGAATCTACGGCTCCTATATCCACGGTCTGTTCGACATGGGAGAGATCGCCGGGCGTATGATACAGACCCTGGCCCGGGAAAAAGGCATCTCTCTGGAGAACGGCGTCTGGGAGGATTACCGCACCATTAAGGAAAGACAATACGATAAACTGGCAGATACCCTGCGGGAATATCTGCGTATGGAGGAGATCTATGGAATGCTCAGAGAAGCCCGTATTTTATAATTATACCGGACAGGAACTGGCACAGATCCGGATCATGCCGCCGGACGAAACAGTGAGAAAGCTTGTGAAAAAGCATTGGGACACTTTGGCAAAGCCACTGGATGGCATGGGCAACTTTGAAACCATTACGGCGCAGATTGGAGCTATACTGGGAACGGAACAGATCGACCTTCGGAAAAAAGGTGTGCTGATCTTCTGTGCAGACAACGGAATCGTGGAGGAAGGCGTGAGCCAGACGGGGCAGGAGGTCACGTTGGCGGTGGCAAAGTCCATGGCACGGAAAGGATCCTCCGTCTGCAAGATGGCGCAGAGCATTGGCGCGGAGACGATCCCTGTGGATATCGGAATAAATAGTGAGGAATCCATTCCCGGCGTCCTGGATCGTAAGGTGCGTCCCGGCACAAGAAATTTTTTGAAAGAACCGACGATGACGGAGGAAGAGACTGTCCGGGCCATTGTCACAGGAATCGAACTGGTACGGGAGTGTAAGGAAAAAGGATACGGTATCCTTGCCACTGGGGAAATGGGAATCGGCAACACGACTACCAGCAGTGCGGTGACGGCAGCTCTTTTGCAGTGCGAAGCAGAGGAAGTCACCGGCAGAGGTGCGGGACTTACGGACCAGGGACTGACTCGTAAGCAACAGGTTGTCCGCACCGCATTGGAAACCTATGACTTGTGGCATGCTGATGCCTTCACGGTATTGCAGACAGTCGGAGGACTGGACATTGCAGGACTTACCGGTATGTGCATCGGCGGCGCGTTGTGGCATATACCCATCGTACTGGATGGTGTGATCAGCATGGCGGCAGCATTGGTGGCGGAGCGTCTGTTCCCCGGTGTGCGGGAGTATCTGCTCCCTTCCCACCTGGGAAAGGAGCCGGCAGCGGTGAAATTGGCGGATGCGCTTCGGCTGTTCCCTGTGATCCATGCGGAAATGGCTCTGGGAGAAGGAACCGGAGCAGTCATGATGTTCACGCTGCTGGATATGGCAATGAGCATCTACGGACAGAGCGCTACCTTCTCGGAAATCGAAGTGGAACAATATAGACGTTAACAGTTCAGCCATGAACATATCCGGGCGCAAAAATCATGCTTGCATGATTTTGTGAGCGAATGGCGTAGGCTGAACATCCAGATGAACGGAGAAGCAACATGATGATATTGATCCTGGGGGGCAGCGGCAGCGGGAAATCCGCTTATGCGGAAGATTATCTGCTGCGGACTGCCGGTGATAAGAAAAAATATTATATCGCTACTATGCAGATCTGGGATGAGGAAATGCAGGCCAAAGTGGACAGGCATCACAGACTGCGGCAGGGAAAAGGTTTCACTACCATCGAACAGCCTACTGAACTGGAGCAGGCTGCCTCCCAACTGGAGCCGGAGGCGGCAGTATTGCTGGAATGTATGTCGAATCTTGCGGCCAACGAAATGTTTTCCAGGGAGCAGCCTGTGGATCGTGAGACAGTGATCGCAAAAATTCTGCAAGGCATGGAAGGATTAAGAAAACAGGCGGATCCGCTGGTTATCGTGACCAATAATGTATTCGAAGACGGCATTGCCTATGACAGTGCTACTATAGAATATATTGAGGCGCTGGGAAGGGTAAACGAGAGGCTGGCCGCGGAGGCGGACGAGGTTGTGGAAGTCGTAGCGGGGATCCCACAGCGGATCAAACCCGGCTCACCAGGAGCAAAAGCACAGAACTGGCAGGACAGCCGGGGATAGAAAGGAAACAGGCATGCGTATTATCAAATCTTTTTTCATAGCGTTTTCCATGTATTCCAAGATTCCGATGCCGCAGTTTGAGTGGAAGGATGAGGATATGCGGTACGCACTCTGCTTTTTCCCCTGGGTGGGAGCGGTGATCGGTGTCCTGTGGTATCTGTGGAAATGGATCTGTGTCCGGTTCGGAGTGGGAACCTTGTGCTATACGGTGGTGGGAACGGCGATACCGATTCTGATCACCGGGGGCTTTCATGTGGATGGATTTTTAGATACCTGTGATGCCCTGCATTCCTACCAGCCGAGAGAGCGGAAACTGGAGATTCTGAAGGATTCTCATATCGGGGCCTTTGCGGTGATCATGCTGGCTCTGTATGGACTGATTTTTCTGGGAGGCTTTTCGGAGATTACGGAATGCCGGACGCTGGTCGTGGCGGGAGCCGGAAGCTTTCTGTCCAGAGTGCTGAGCGGTATTGCAGTGGTCAGTTTCCCTTCCGCAAAGCAGGAGGGGACGCTGTATCTGTTCGCGGATAAGGCGCATAAAAGATTGGTAAAAACTGCTTTGTACGCACAGGGAATCCTGTGCATCGGCTTTATGATGTGGACATCTTTCGTGACGGGAGGAATCGCGGTGGCAGCGGCCCTGCTTACTTTTGCGTATTATTACTATCGCAGCAAAAAAGAGTTCGGCGGCATCACCGGAGATACGGCGGGGTATTTTGTGACATTTTGCGAAGGATGCGTGGTGGTTGCGGCAGCAATCGCAGAACATATGATGCTGACAGTGTAAAATGTATTGCCGGATAGTGTGGCGCAGAAGCACATTTGAAATGGGAGAGGGAAATGATATTAATTATTGGCGGCTTTGCTCAGGGAAAATTACATTATGTAGAGCAGCATTACGCTCAGCGTGAAGACAGGCAGGAAGTGCCGGTTCTGGATGGAACACTGAGGCTGGCATCGGATAGTAAAATAACATGGGCAATTGAGAGCGCGGTTGAAACAATGCCTGGAAAGCAGACAGAGCAGCCTACAGGGCGGCAGACGGCTGGCCCGCAGGTGATCGTCAATCATCTGCATCGATATATCCGGGAGCAGTTGCGACAGGGAACAGATCCGGAGGCAATGATAGCGAATTTCTATAAGGAATATCCGGACTGCATTCTGATCTGTGACGAGATCGGCAACGGCATCGTCCCCATGGAAGCGGAGGAGAGAACTTACAGAGAATGCACCGGCAGAATTCTGGAAGGGTTGGCGGCGCAGGCAGATGAGGTGGTGAGAGTCGTATGCGGAATCGGCCAGAAAATCAAATAGAGATCCGCCTGACCCTGATCCGGCACGGAGCGACTCTTTCCAATAAAGAAGGACGTTATCTTGGAAAAACGGATGAAGCATTGAGCCCGGAAGGAATAGGAATGCTGAAAAAAGCTGTGACGGGAGGAAACTATCCGACTGCTGACCTTCTGTTTTCCGGTCCCATGAAGCGGTGTCTCGAGACAGCACAGATCCTGTATCCAGGGCAGACTCCCATTTTTGTCCCGGAGTGGACGGAGATGGATTTCGGTGCATTCGAAGGACACAATTATCAGGAACTTTCCGGGGATCCGGCATATCAGAGATGGATCGACAGCGGCGGTACACTGCCGTTTCCGGAAGGCGAGAGCAGAGAGGAATTCATTCACAGAAACGTTGCCGGATATGAAAAAATGTTATACTACATGAAAATGATCTTGGAGAGAAGTGCTGCATCTGAGCAGGGTGATTACAATACAGGATCGGAGAAAACGGAGTTGGAAAGAAGCGATGAAATTGGAGCACAGGACGCCGGGATACAAAGCGTATCCGCAGTCGTCCACGGTGGAACCATCATGGCACTGCTCAGTCATTTTCTGGGAGAGCAATATTTTAATTATCAGGTAAAATGCGGACAGGGTTATAGCGGCAGGCTGGTATTCCTGGCAGGCGGAGGAACCCCGGAGTGGAAAGAATTTCGCCCACTGTCGGCATTTACAAAAGGAGAAACATATTGATGAAATATCATATTCTGGCATTCGGAGCGGGATTTTTACTGGATCAGCTCTTTGGAGATCCCTATTTTCTGCCCCATCCCATCCGGGGAATCGGCTGGCTGATAGCGAAGACAGAAAAGACACTGCGAGCAGGCAATCCACAGGGCAATCCGACCGAGAGAGAGGGGGCGGAGCGCAGACAGGGAAAACTTCTGGTGGTGATCGTTTTACTGTTTACGGGAATGCTGTCGGCACTGATTTTATTCGGTGCTTATGCGATGCATCCGGGACTGGGAGTGGTCATAGAAGCGGTCATGACCTACCAGATTCTGGCGGCGAGGTGTCTTCAGGTGGAGAGCAGCAAGGTGTGGAAACAATTGAACGCCGGGAGCCTGGAGGAAGCCAGAAAAGCGGTATCCATGATCGTAGGCAGGGACACGGAACATCTGACAGAGGAAGGCGTGGCAAAGGCGGCCATTGAGACCGTGGCGGAAAATACGTCCGACGGTGTGATTGCCCCCATGCTGTATACTGCACTGGGAGGCCCGGTGTTGGGATTTTTATATAAGGCAGTCAATACCATGGATTCTATGGTAGGATATAAGAATGAGAAGTATCTTCACTTCGGCAGAGCCGCGGCGAAGCTGGATGATGTGATGAATTTTCTCCCGGCGAGGATCAGCGCGCTGTTGATGGTCGGGACGGCTTTTATCAGCGGGAAAAGCTATAACGGAAAGCAGGCATGGCGTATCTGGCGCAGAGACAACAGAAAGCATGCCAGCCCCAATTCCGCCCAGACGGAATCCGTGTGCGCAGGAGCGCTGGGAATCCAGCTGGCGGGAGATGCCAGTTATTTTGGCAAGGTCGTGAAAAAGCCCTATATCGGGGATCCAACAAGGGCAGTGGAACCGGAGGATATCCGCAGAACGAACCGATTGATGAACCGGACGGCGTGGATCTGTGAGATTCTGTGTCTGGGGATCCTGATTGCGGTGGCAGTGTGAAAAGCAGAGTTTGGCCGGGCGTGAAAGCTTTTGATGATTTGCAGACGATAGAGGACATGAAAAGTCCTATGGTAACAGGAACCGGAAAGGAAGGAAAATGCAGCAGAACATACATGGCGGTGATATTTACAGCAGACAGATACGGCTGGATTTTTCGGTAAACGGCAATCCTTTAGGGATGCCGGATGCGGCGGTGCAGGCGATTCATGAAGCAGTGCAGCATGTGGGAGAATATCCGGATATTACTGCGGCGGCCCTGACGGAAGCCGTGAGCCGGATGTTATCCGGAGAATGTGGCAGAGAAATCCCAAAGGAGTATCTGCTGTTTGGCAACGGGGCATCAGAACTTTTTCTGGCGGTTGTGCATGCACTTAAGCCCCGGAATATTGTGATTCCCGTGCCATCCTTTTACGGATACGAGTATGTGGCAGAAGCAGCAGGCAGCCATATAAAATATGTATATCTGCCGGAAGAGACCGGATTCCGTCCGGGGCGGGAGCTGTTACAGGAGCTGACAGCGGATACAGACATGCTGTTTGTAGCGAATCCCAACAATCCCACGGGGCAGCTGATGGGCAGAGAATATCTGCAGGAACTGTTGGAGCATTGCAGGCAGCAGGGAATCACCGTAGTAGTGGATGAATGTTTTATAGAGTTCTGCGAGTCCGGCCGGGAACAGCCAAAGTTTCTGCTTGGGGAGATCGGACAGTATGAAAATCTGCTGCTGGTACGGGCCTTTACGAAAAGCTTTGCTATGCCAGGGGTGCGTCTGGGCTATCTGGTATGCAGCAACGCAGAGCTTCGGGAGAAAATACGCAGGCAGCTACCGGAATGGAACCTGTCGGTGTTTGCCCAGAGAGCGGGCATCGCCTGCGCGGAGCAGTCAGAGCAATATCTGCAAGACACAGTGGAATATGTGAAAAACGAGAGAGAATATTTGTGGGAAGGACTGGAAAAGCTTGGCATCCGGGTGGTGTCCGGAGAAGTGGATTTCCTGTTGCTGTATACCACACAGCCCATCTATGACAGCCTGCTTGCAAAAGGTATCCTGATTCGGAACTGTGAGAATTTCCGGGGACTGGGTGAGGGCTATTATCGGATCGCGGTGAAGAAACATGAAGAGAATGAAGTGCTGTTACAGGAACTTGCGCAGATTACTGCTGAATGAGTTCGTTTTCTTTGCAAAGCAGTAAATAGGAGCAGCTGGAAGACGGAAAATGAATTTTTGGGGAAGGTAACTTATGGAAAAAAAGAGCATTGAATATGTATTGCCGGAAGAAATCGAGAAGCGAAGCTTTGAAATTATTGCCGCAGAACTGGCAGAGCGGGGCATCACTTTGCCTGCGGAGCAGGATCCTGTCACCCGCAGGGTGATCCATACCAGCGCAGATTTTGATTATGCGGAGACGATGACCTATTCCGAAAACGCGGTGGAGATCGCTAAAAACCTGATAAAAAACGGTGCGGATATTGTGACGGATACCAATATGGCACTGGCGGGGATCAATAAGAAGGTGTTGGCTTCTTTTGGCGGGGAAGCCCACTGCTATATGGCGGATGCGGATGTGGCGGCTATGGCGAAGGAACGGAAGACCACCCGGGCGGCTATTAGCATGGAGTTGGCTTCGAAGCTGGAAAAACCAGTGATCTTCGCTGTTGGAAATGCGCCTACAGCGTTGATACAGATCTATGAGCTGATGCAGGAAAGGGACTGGCGCCCGGCATTCGTTATCGGGGTCCCTGTGGGTTTCGTGAATGTGGAAGCTGCCAAGGAGCTGATTATAGAGACGGATGTGCCCTATATCATCAATCGTGGAAGAAAAGGCGGCAGCAACGTGGCAGCGGCCATTTGCAATGCCTTGCTGTATGAACTGAAAAAAGAATGAATTGTATAACGATTTGAAAGGTACACAAGACAACCGGCGAGACGGAGTAGACAGAGGATAAGGAACGCAGGAGAGCCAGAATACCGGCGGGATCGGCAACTGGCGCTCTGGGCTCACGATATAATGAGCGCAAGAGAGCCAACATGCTTGCATGATTGGCGAACGGCGAATTTGATCATGATAGTTGCGAAGCAACGTCAAGCACCGAAGGTGCGAATCATGATATAATGAGCGCAAGAGAGCCAACATGCTTGCATGATTGGCGAACGGCGAATTTGATCATGATAGTTGCGAAGCAACGTCAAGCACCGAAGGTGCGAATCATGATATAGTAACAGTGAGGTAGAAGACATGCGGTACGGATTTACCACAGGAAGCTGCGCAGCGGCAGCGGCCAAGGCGGCCGCCTATATGCTGCTGACCGGAAGGGAGAAAACAGAAATCACCATAGAGACACCCAAAGGTATCCCTTACACAGCCAAGATCCGCAACATCTGCCGCAAGGAGCAGGAGGTCAGCTGCGCCGTGGAAAAGGATGGCGGGGATGACCCCGATATTACCACAGGGGCGCTGATCTGTGCGAAGGTTTCTTTTGCGGAAATAACGGATAGGAAAGCCAGAGAAGAACCCGGTAGGAAGAATGGAACCGGACATGCACCTGAACAGGCACAGGTCGTGATCGACGGCGGCATCGGTGTCGGCCGGGTGACGAAGCCGGGACTGGATCAGCCCGTGGGAAATGCAGCTATCAATCACGTCCCCAGAGAAATGATCGAACGGGAAGTATTACAGGTGTGCCAGGTGCTGGATTATCGTGGAATCCTGTCGGTGGAGATCTCTGTGCCGGAAGGTGAAAAGTTGGCAGAGAAGACATTTAATCCAAGGCTTGGCATTGTGGGCGGTATTTCTATTCTGGGCACCAGCGGTGTCGTGGAGCCTATGAGCACACAGGCTATTCTGGATACGATCCGCGTGGAACTGCGGCAACAGCGGGCACTGGGGAGAGAAGATGTGGTGATCTCTCCGGGCAATTACGGACTGGATTTTCTGAAAAATACCTATCACTATGATCTGGATAAAAGTGTAAAATGCAGTAATTTTATCGGTCTGACGATCGATATGGCGGTGGAAGAGGGATTTAGGCGTCTGCTTCTTGCGGGACATATCGGGAAGCTCATCAAAGTGGCGGGAGGTATTATGAATACCCATTCCCGGGAGGGCGACTGCAGGATGGAGCTGTTGACCGCTTTTGCTGTAAAATGCGGTGTAGCGGCAGTGGATGCTGCCAGACTCCTGTCCTGTGTCACCACAGAGGAAGCGGTGCGGATTCTGGACGAGTGCGGCAGGAGACAGGAAGTTATGGATTATGCCATGGAGCGTATTTTATTTTACCTGGAAAAGCGGGCGCAGGGAAAGCTTGCGATCGAATGTATCATGTATGCCAATGATTTCGGAGCATTGGCGAAAAGTAAGGAGGCGGAGGAATGGTTTACTTTGTTGGCGCAGGAAGCGGGGCAGCAGATCTGATCACAGTGCGGGGCATGCACATGCTGCAACAGGCGGATGTCATCATCTATGCGGGATCACTGGTGAACCCGGAGCTGTTACAATATGCCAAAACAGACTGTGAAATCCATAACAGCGCAAAACTGACCCTGGAGGAAGTGCTGCAGATTATGCAGGAGGCACAGGAACAGGGGAAGATGCTGGTGCGTCTGCACACCGGAGAACCAAGCATCTATGGTGCGGTGCGGGAGCAGATGGATGCACTGGATGCATTACATATCCCTTATGAGAGCTGTCCGGGAGTCAGTGCCTGCTTCGGCGCAGCGGCATCGTTAAATCTGGAATATACCCTGCCCGGTGTCTCCCAGACCCTGATCATCACCCGTATGGAAGGACGGACCGGAGTGCCGCAGAAGGAGAGCATCGAAAGTCTGGCAGCCCATCAGGCTTCCATGGCGATCTATTTAAGCACGGGGATGCTGAGGGAACTGAGCCGCAGACTGATGGCGGGCGGTTATGCGGAGAACACCCCCGCAGCCCTGATCTACAAGGCAACCTGGCCGGAGGAAGAGGCTTATATCTGTACGGTGGAGACACTGGCACAGGTAGCGGAAGAACACGGCATCATTAAGACAGCGCTGGTACTGGTGGGGGATGTTATCACCCATGGAAATTATCAGAAGTCGAGGCTGTATGCGGCGGATTTTTCCACAGAATTCCGTCAGGCAAAAAGCAGTGTCCGGCAGACAGAGGAAAACCGGGAGGAGCAGCGTGAAGATTAGTGTGATCAGCTTTACGAAAACAGGACAGAAGATGGCGGAACGGATTCTGAAGAGCATGTGCGGTGGAGACGAGACGATTATTCTATATAGCAAATGCTCCCGAAAAAAGACAGTGCAGACAGCGGAAAACAGTGGGGACGTTACAACGCAGACATTCGGGGTGATTCCGAACAAAGACAGTAACGTACCGACAGATAATACCGGGAATACAATAGCGGTACAGGAGAGTGTGTCAGCCTGGGCCGGTGAGCAGATGGCAGCCCATCATGCGCTGGTGTTCGTCGGTGCCTGCGGTATTGCGGTTCGGGCTATTGCCCCCTGGATCACGGACAAGCTGCATGACAGCCCGGTACTGGTCATGGATGAACAGGGGCAGTATGTGATCCCGCTGTTGTCCGGGCATGTGGGCGGAGCCAATGAACTGGCGGTCCGTCTGGCCGGAGAACTGGGAGCCGTCCCTGTGATCACGACAGCCACAGACCTGCATGGCAGCTTTGCGGTGGATTTGTTTGCCAAAAGAAATGATCTGTGGATTCACAACCGGGAGGGGATTGCCCGGGTGTCGGCAAAAATACTGGCAGGCGAGAAAATTACCATGTCCGTACAGACAGGGCATCTGGCAGTGGACGAGACTATTCCGTCAGAGATCAGGCTGTGTGCATATCCTCCGGTGGAAAAGGTGGATGTCCTAATAGCGGACAACACGGAAGAAATATTTCGAAAAGAGGCAGCAGAACTGTTGTTGAAGCCGAAGAAATATATTCTGGGTGCGGGTTGTAAAAAAGGAACGGACAGTGTGAAGCTGGAAGCCTTTTTAAGAAAAATACTGGAAGAACAGGACATTGCCATAGAACAGGTCGCAGCACTGGCTTCCATTGATGTAAAGAAAGAGGAACGGTGTCTGCTGGAATTCAGCGAAAAGTACAGAATCCCGTTTCAGACCTATCCGGCACAGAAATTACAGACGGTGTACGGAACATTTCATGGCTCCGATTTTGTAAAGTCACAGGTGGGTGTGGACAATGTGTGTGAACGTGCCGCTATGAAGGCGGCGGGGGCAGATGGAAGAATCTGCAGAGCTAAGCAGGCACAGGATGGCATGACCGTGGCAATTGCCGAGAAAGCATGGAAAGTATCGATGTAATCGTAAAGACCAATCGGAAGGACAGTCAGAAAAAACAAAGATTTTTTCATGTAGCTAGGCATCCTTGGGACAATACCTACAAGTGATGGAAGCATGAGAGGATCCGGAGGGCTTGCAAATGATGGAAAGAGGAAAATCAGATGAGTAACAGAATCTATATCATAGGAATGGGTCCCGGCAGGGAAGAAATGATGACCGGAGAAGCCATCGCTGCGCTGGAGCAGGCAGATGTGATTGTGGGTTATACCGTATATGTCAAATTATTGGGAGAACGTTTTGCAGGGAAAAGGCTGCTGACCACTTCCATGCGGCAGGAGACGGAGCGCTGTGAGCTATGCTTCCGGGAGGCGGAAGCAGGAAATCAGGTGGCACTGATCTGTAGCGGCGATGCAGGCATCTACGGTCTGGCATCCCTGATGTACGAGCTGGGGGCAAAGCACCCGGAGACGGAACTGCTTGTGATTCCCGGCATCACGGCGGCCAGCAGCGGTGCGGCGGTACTGGGAGCACCTTTAAATCATGATTTCTGCGTTATCAGCCTGAGCGATCTGATGACTCCATGGGAGAAGATTGAAAAGAGACTGCGGGCGGCAGCAGTGGGAGATTTTGCCATGGCCATCTACAATCCTTCCAGCCATAGACGAAAAGATTATCTGCAGAGAGCCTGTGATATTTTACTGGAAACCATAGAAGGGAAGCGTCCCTGTGGCTATGTGGAAAATATTGGAAGAGAAGGTACCCGGGCGGTGACCTGTACGCTGCGGGAATTAAGGGACCGGGAAGTCAATATGTTCACCACCGTATTTATTGGCAATTCGGAGACGGAGATCCTGGGGGACAAGCTGATCACCAGAAGAGGCTACCAGGCAGAAAAGGGAGAAAAGGCAGAGTGAAAAAGCTTGTAATATTTGCGGGAACCACAGAAGGACGGAGATTGTCGGAGATTCTGGCGGATGCCGGAATCGCACATACGGTATGCGTGGCAACGGAATACGGTGAAATCGTAATGCGGGAACAGACGGAAAGCACAAAAGCGATGCAGACAGCCGGGCAGCCCATTGTAAACCTTCACTGCGGCAGAATGGATCGGGAGCAGATGCAGAAGTTTCTGCATGACGAAGGCTATGAGATTGTAGTGGATGCCACCCACCCTTACGCCAGGGTCGTTACGGAGAATCTGCGGGGAGCTGTGGATACACTGAAATCTTTGGAAAAAGATGCACATTTTCCCATTTACCTGCGTCTGGAACGGAAAATCGACGGGATTACAGAAGCAGATGGCATTGTTACAAATGTCCAATATTTTGAAAACAATGCAGATTGTGCGAAAGCTTTGGAGAATACAGAGGGCAATATTCTGCTGACCACGGGAAGCAAGGAACTGGCGGTGTATTGCGCTTCCGGCAGATTGAAAGACCGCCTGCATGTGCGGATCCTTCCGGGAAGAGAGAGTCTGGAACAGTGCATGGAGCAGGGAATCAAAGGCCGGCAGATCCTGGCATTGCAGGGGCCTTTTTCCACAGAGATGAACGCTGCCATCCTAAGGCAGTACGACATCCGCCATATGGTCACGAAAAACAGCGGCCGGGCCGGAGGCTGCCAGGAGAAGCTGGAAGCGGCGAAAATGCTGGGAATCCCGGTGTATGTGATTGAGCCTGCGCAGAAGACATCGGATGCTGCCGGGAATATTCCGGGGACAGACTCGTATTCGTTTGCAGGAATCTGTGGAAAACTGGGACAACTCTGTGATTGTAAGATTTCGCAGCAGGGAAGTCTGGAAATCTGCCTTGCCGGGATCGGTATGGGCAGCAGAGACTGCATGACAAAAGAAGTGCAGCAGACAATCGAAACTGCGGATATCCTGCTGGGGGCGGAGCGCATGATTGCAGACTATTCTGCCAGAATAGAAAAAAAGCCCTACTATATGGCTGCCCAGATCCTGCCCTATCTGGAAAAATTACAGGAAAGCGAGGAACTGGCACAGCAGGAGACACTTCGGGTAGCGGTTCTGTTTTCCGGAGATACCGGATTCTACAGCGGATGCAGAAAATTGTATGTGGAATTACAGGAAGCGATTGCAGCAGGACAACTGAGAGGCAGTGTGAGGATCCTGCCGGGAATTTCATCGGTGGTTTCTCTGGCGGCCCGGGTGGGAGAAAGCTATGAGGATGCCGCCATTTTAAGCATGCACGGCAAGAAACTGAACCGACTGGCGGCAACGGTGGAGAGCCATGAAAAGGTATTTTTACTGACTTCGGGTTGTGAAGATATTCGTAAGATCGGACAGACGTTGACAGAGGCAGGACTGGGGGACTGCGAAGTGATCGCAGGATATCAGCTGTCCTATCCGGAGGAAAACATACGTATCCTGACACCGGAGCAGTGTGAAGAGGTCACGGAGAAAGGCCTGTATACCTGCCTGATCCGCAATCCTCATCCACAGCCGGAACCCCTGACCCACGGCAGAGCGGACACCTGTTTCCTACGGGATGCTTCCGGGACGGGGGGAAAACTTCGCAGAACTCCTATGACCAAGGAAGAAGTCCGGGAAGTCAGTATTTGCAAGCTGCACCTGACAGATGGAGCCGTAGTCTATGATATCGGCAGCGGCACCGGATCCGTGGCGGTGGAAATCGCCGGATTGTCGGAAACGGTGCATGTCTATGCCATTGAGAGAAAACCGGAGGCGGTGGAACTGCTTCGGAAGAACCGAGAGCATTTCCATATGGACAATATGGAGATCATCGAAGCACTGGCACCGGAGGGACTGGAAGAACTGCCTGTGCCGACCCATGCTTTTATCGGCGGCAGTGGAGGCAGATTAATGGATATTTTACAGACCTTGTATCGGAAAAATCCTCATATGCGCATTGTGATCAATGCCATCAGCATGGAGACGATTGCGGAGCTTCAGGAAGTATTGGAAGCGTTTCCTGTGGAGGACGAGGAAATCCTGCAGATGCAGGTCAACCGGGTGAAGAAGCTGGGAAACTATCATCTGCCGCAGGCGGAGAATCCGGTGTGGATCTGCTCATTTACGTTCAGGGAGGGAGAAACAGGCTCTATGGACAAAGTGAAGAAAGCGTTGCTGACCGAAGAAGAAAACGGAAACAGGGAAAATGGAGAAGTGCAGAGATGATCGGAGCACAGGAAAAAAAGATACGACGCATCATGATCGCCGCCCCGAAAAGCGGCAGCGGCAAGACTATGATCACGTGTGGATTATTGCAGATTTTTAAGGAAAACGGAGAGGATATCTCTTCCTGTAAATGCGGCCCAGATTATATCGATCCCATGTTCCACAGACAGGTGCTGGGGATTCCTGCCAGAAATCTGGACACTTTTTTCACCGGAGAGGACGGCACGAGAAGCCTGTTTCTGAGAGATCGCAGGGAAGACGAGCTTGTGGTCATGGAAGGTGTTATGGGACTCTATGACGGGCTGGGCGGAATAAGAGAGGAAGGCTCCTCCTATCATCTGGCAAAGGTGACGCAGACCCCCATCATACTGGTGGTGGATGCAAAAGGCATGGGAAAATCGGTGATTCCTCTGATCACCGGATTTCTGGCTTATGATAAAGAACATCTGATCCGGGGAGTGATCTTCAACCGTATGTCGGCAGTTTACTATGAGATTCTGAAGCCTCTGGCGGAAGAGGAACTTGGTATTGCAGTGCTGGGATATTTCCCGGAAAATAAGGACTTACAGATCGCCAGCAGACATCTTGGCCTGTGCCTGCCGGGAGAACTGGAAGATCTGCAGGGAAAGATCCGGGTCACGGCGGCAAAACTAAGGGAGAGCGTAGACATTTCGAAGCTGTTGCAGATTGCAGAAGAGGCGGAACCGCTGGGAGCTGAGAGAATAGAGAGAACCTCCCAAACCAAAAAGAAGGAACGCAGTGAAGAAACGGCAGAAGAGCAAGATCCGGATTCTGTGGAAAACGATAGGGTAAAGTGCCCGAGGATCGCTGTAGCCCGGGATGAAGCCTTCTGCTTTTATTATGAAGAGAATCTGCGCCTGCTGGAACAGACCGGAGCAGAACTGGTGTATTTTTCTCCATTACATGACAAGGCGTTGCCGGAAAATATCCATGGGATGCTGTTGGGCGGCGGTTATCCGGAATTATATGCCGGACAGCTGAGTGAGAACAATGCCATGCGCAAGGCCATCCGGGCAGCAGTCATAGGTGGCCTCCCCACCGTAGCGGAGTGCGGAGGCTTTTTATACCTGCATACGTCCCTGACAGACAGAGAAGGACATTCCTGCCTTATGGCAGGAGTGCTGCCTGAAAAATGCTTCGATACTGGAAGCCTGGTGCGCTTCGGATATATCGAACTGGAAGAGAACAGTGAATATTTTCTGCCCCGGGGCAGCCGCATCCGTGCCCACGAATTCCATTACTATGACAGCGAAGACAACGGTGTAGACTGTACCGCAACTAAACCAACCATCGGAAGAAACTATCCCTGCATCCATGTCGGTGAGAACCACTGGTATGGTTTCCCCCACCTTTATTATCCTTCCTGTCCCGAGTTCGCAGAGAAATTTGTGGAAAAGGCTGCGCAGTACAAAAATCGTTTTAAATAGCAGGATATTTGGCGGTATCTGCAAAAATTGTGCAAGAAAAATAAAAAAACACTTGCATCGTACATTGATGTACGGTGTACAAAGAAATAGGGAAGTATTTCGGATGAAATACGTTAAAAGGACGAAACCGGCTGGCGAGAGTTGGGTTCGTCCTTTTTTGCAGAAAAATTCTCAAAAACAAAAAAGATGTGTTATAATCGTAATATCTTTTTAGGTACGGAGGATAAAGTTATGGAAAAATCAAAGGTATATTTTACAGATTTCAGAACCCGTCTGGGAGAGGGACTTCCCAGTAAGTTAAAGCGCCTGATGAAGGCGGCGGGGATTCAGGATATGGATATGGATCACAAGTTTGTTGCCATAAAGATGCACTTCGGTGAGCTGGGTAATCTGGGATTCTTACGTCCCAATTATGCGAAAGCGGTAGCGGATGTGGTAAAGGAGCTGGGCGGAATTCCTTTCCTGACGGACTGTAATACCCTGTATCCCGGCAGCCGTAAGAATGCCATCGAGCATATGTACTGTGCCTGGGAGAATGGTTTCACACCGTTGACGGTTGGGTGTCCTGTGATCATTGGTGATGGCCTGAAGGGAACGGATGACATCGAGGTGCCGGTAGAGGGCGGCGAATATGTGAAAAATGCTAAGATCGGCCGGGCCATTATGGATGCGGATGTGTTTATTTCCCTGAATCATTTCAAGGGGCATGAAACGGCGGGCTTCGGCGGTGCTATCAAAAATATCGGTATGGGCTGCGGATCCAGAGCCGGTAAAATGGAACAGCACGCTCAGGGCAAACCGGAGATCAATGAGAATTTGTGCCGTGGCTGCAAACGATGCATGAGAGAATGTGCCAATGAGGGACTGGTATACGACGAGACTACCCATAAGATGCATATTGATCATAACAAATGCCTGGGCTGTGGACGCTGTATCGGTGCCTGTAACTTCGACGCAATCCATAGCGGTTGTGATGCGGCAACAAAGGATTTCAACTGCCGTATGGCAGAGTATGCGAAGGCGGTCGTGGACGGCAGACCCAATTTCCATATTTCTCTGGTGGTGGATGTGTCTCCGAACTGTGACTGCCACCGGGAGAATGATGTACCCATCCTGCCCAATATCGGTATGTTCGCCTCCTTCGATCCTCTGGCGCTGGATCAGGCCTGTGTGGATGCCTGCCTGAAGCAGACACCGCTGCCGAACAGCCAGCTGACGGATGCCATGGCAAAAGAGGGCTTTTGTGATCACCATGATCATTTTGAAAATACCACTCCAAATGCGGAGTACAAGACCTGTCTGGAGCATGCGGAGAAGATCGGTATCGGCAGCAGGGCGTACGAACTGATAATCATTCACCCATAGGAAGTCTGCATGACTGCTTGCAGGCAAGGCTGACTTCCTATGAGGGGAATAAACAAACATAAGTAAGTAGGGCGATTAGCCCGGATTACGCATGTTTGTTGCGATTTCGAGAGCTTGAAAAGCGAAGAAATCGTTTATGAAATAGTTTCAGAAAGGATGAGCTTATGCGTCCCATGGTAAGCATCATTGTTCCGGTATACAATGCGGAGCAATATTTACGACGCTGTGTCGACAGCATTTTGAATCAGGAATACACGGACTTTGAAGTGTTTCTGGTAAACGACGGCAGTACGGATTCCTCCGGTGACATCTGCGAGGAATACGGCAATAAGGACACAAGAGTCATTGTGATCCAGAAGGAAAATACCGGAGTCTCCGACAGTAGAAATCTGGCATTGGATCGTGCACGGGGAAAATATCTGCAATTCTTAGACAGCGACGACTGGATCACGCCGGATGCCACAAGACTGTTCGTGCGGGCGGCGGAAGAGTATGGCTGCGATATGGTCATTTCAGACTTTTACCGCGTGGTGGGAGAGCGTCTGTCCCCCAAGGGAGACATTGAAGAGGAGGGTGTGCTCACCCAGGAGGAGTTCGCGGCACATATGATGGAGAATCCGGCAGACTTTTACTATGGTGTGTTGTGGAACAAACTGTACCGCAGGGATCTGGTGGAGGAGCACAGTCTGCGAATGGATACGAATATCAACTGGTGTGAGGATTTTCTGTTCAATCTGGAATATATCCGTTACGCGAAAGTATTCTATGCCCTGCATGCCCCAATCTATTATTATGTGAAGCGCAAAGGCTCCCTTGCCAGTCAGGGAATCAGCATCTCCAAGACGGTAAAGATGAAGTTGAATGTCTTTGAGTATTACAATAACTTCTACAAGCATGTGCTGGAAGAAGAGGACTACGAGAAGAACCGTTTGCAGGTATATCGTTTCTTCATTGATGCGGCAGGAGACGGAACCGTGCCGCCTTCCATCCTGCCCGGATCCAAGAAGCTGGGAGACGAGAGAGTCTTTGTCAACACCGAGATCCTGCAGGCCGAGGGACCGGCGGGGGATGCTTACCGTAAGCGGAAGCTTCTGGAACATTATCTGGAGCCGGTGGCATTAAAAGGAGATCTGAAGGTAGCGGATGTGCGGCTGCTTCTGTGCCTGTGTGAAAAGCACGAGTGGGACAGCAGACGGGAACTGGCGGATTTCGCCGGAATCTCCCGCACGAACCTGACCAGCGGCTTGCAACGCCTGACCATGAAGGGATTCTTGAAAATAGAGGAAGTGAAGGAACCCAAGCCTTCCAGAAAAAGCAAGGCAGCCGGAGAAGTACAGGGAAAAGCGGAAAAGCCGGAGACAAGGCGCAAAGACCGTAAAACCAAGGTCACAGTGACAATCCTTCCCACTGCGGAAGCGGTCATGAAGGAACTGGCACTGGCACAGCGGGATTATGATGAGGCGAGATTTGTGGGATTTACCGAGGAAGAACTGATAAAATACGCAGATCTGTCGGAGAAAATAAAAGAAAATACAAAGAGGATTCTGGGATAATATTCCTTCGCCCTATAAATATCACTCAATATTCTTACGAATGCAAGCATTCGACGTATATTGGGTGATATTTACATGGATTGGAATATTTTATATTTTGTTAATTGACATCGCCCCTTCCAAAAAGTTATGATAAATAAGTATATAAAAATGTGAGGGAAAGGAAGGTATTTGGATGAAGAAAAACGAAGAGTATATGTTGGAACATGCCGGATTGTGCAGAGCGGCAGATAGATTGGAACCCCAGATGTTCGACGAATACGGTGTACAGAGGGGACTGCGTGATAAGAACGGTAACGGCGTAGTCGCAGGTCTTACCAATATTTCACGGATCGAATCCTTCAAAATGGAAGACGGCAAAAAAGTTCCCTGTGAAGGTAAGCTGTGGTATCGCGGCTATGACTGCATCGAGCTGGTCAACGGCTTCCGGGGTGATCATTTCGGATTCGAGGAAGTGGCTTATTTACTTCTGTTCGGTAAGCTGCCGAACCGTGAGGAACTGAAACATTTTAACGATATTCTTGCGTCCAGCAGAACTCTGCCGACCAACTTCACCAGAGACGTCATTATGAAAGCCCCCAGCAGTGATATTATGAATTCACTGACCAGGAGCGTTCTGACACTGGCTTCCTATGATAAAAACTGCAGCGACACTTCCATTGAAAATGTATTAAGACAGTGCCTGGGACTGATTGCTGTGTTCCCCATGCTGGCAGTCTACGGCTACCATGCATATAATCACTATTCCAACGATGAGAGTATGTACATACACCGTCCCCAGAAGAAACTTTCCACCGCAGAGAATCTGCTGATGATGCTTCGCCCGGACAAACAATACACCGAACTGGAGGCGAGGGTACTGGACACCGCACTGGTGCTGCATATGGAGCATGGCGGTGGTAACAACTCCACCTTTACCACCAGAGTCGTGACTTCTTCCGGATCCGATACTTATTCTGTCATTGCGGCAGCACTTTCCTCCCTGAAGGGACCCAAACATGGTGGTGCCAATATCAAAGTCGTAGAGATGATGCGGGATATCGAAGCACATGTGTCCGACTGGACAGATGAGGATGCGGTAAGGGCATATCTGAACAAGATTCTGAGCAAAGAAGCCTTCGACGGCAAGGGACTGATCTATGGTATGGGGCATGCAGTCTACTCCCTGTCTGACCCCAGAGCCCAGGTATTCAAGAGCTTCGTGGAAAAACTGGCGGTAGCCAAGGGCAGAGACAAGGATTTCGCCCTGTATTCCATGATCGAGCGGATCGCACCGGAGGTCATTTCCCAGAAATCCCGGATCTACAAGGGTGTCAGCGCCAACGTTGATTTCTACAGCGGTTTCGTATACAGCATGTTGGAGATTCCTCTGGAACTGTATACCCCGATCTTCGCCATTGCCAGAATCGTAGGATGGAGTGCACATCGTATCGAAGAGCTGATCAATATGGATAAGATCATTCGTCCCGCTTACAAGAGCGTAATGCAGGAACTGGAATATGTTCCTTTGAATCAGAGATAAATTATCAAATAATAAAGGACTGCGTATTTTGCGCAGTCCTTTGCTGAATTACTATGGAGAACAGATCGGGGAACCTACGAATAGATCTTGCAGATAATGGATACGATCTCTTCAGCGGATTCTTTGGAATCTTCCAGAATCCAGGTGACATAAATATTGTAGAGGGAACCGGAGAAGGCTCGGAGCGTGTAATAAAAATCCTGCCCCTTGTCTTCGGTATAATAGGTATCCAGAATGTAGCTGTCCAGTGCCTGTAACAGCAGGTGTCCCAGACCGGTCTGCACCAGACAGGCAATGAATTCTTTGTAATGATTGAAATATTCATAACAATGCAGCATATTGCGGGAGTCATTGTAATTGCCCTTGTCCGGCCATGTCGCAACATCCTGACGGTAGGATTCTACCAGATCCTTCAGATAACTGCTGAAGATCTCATCCAGAGAATGGTAATTGCGATAATAGGTCATGCGGGAGACACCGGCACGCTCGGTCAGCTCGGTAATTGTAATATTGGACAGGGATTTGGTCTTCAGCAGCTGGATCAGAGCCTGCACCATACAATCTCTGGAAAAAAAGTTGGAATTCTTTGTGGACATGACGGATCACCTTCTTTATGATTTCTACCTAATAATGTAACGATTCAGACCTCCATTCGCAAAATCGCCTCTATGAGGCTTCCTTGGAGAACAGGCCGGCCTGTTCTCTGCTCATTGTGGTTACTTCGCCATATAAATCATATCAAATGTTCTTACGAATGCAAGCATTCGACGTACATGTTGACATGATTTGCATGGCTCTGAATAGTTACCATATAATTATATGATGTCGGGGTCAAAAGCCCCCGACTTTGATGCCTACGGATTGTTCCGTGCTACGCACTCCCACGTCTCCGCTCCGCTTCGGTCCGTGCTAGACATGTGCCACTGGCACATAGCACCCTACCCAATATTCGCATATCGTGGGATTATCATCCCACTTTTATGCTCATATCGGGGCGGGTCCTAAGGTCTTTCACCCACCTATGAGCAAGCTCATGTGGGCTTAGACCTTTTGACCCTGGCATCATTATATAGAACGTAACACAATCCGGCGAAATACGCAAGGAAAGTTCCTCGCGGAAAGGAGCGGCATATGGCAGGAACGGTAATAGAATATTTGCAAAAATACGGAGACATTTCTTTTCGGGAAAAACCTCTGAATGATGTGGACAGTCTGGCATTGTGCCAGCTCTCTTATCTGAAATTCGACGGGATGGTCAGCGATGTGCGGCACAATGGCCCTTCCGTGACCCTGCGGGAGATTGCAGAGCGTCCGGACGTGGACAAACTGTTCGGGGATGTCCGTTTTGAGAAGGAGAACCGGGCGCTGTTCGAAGGAATGTTAAGCGGCAGACGTTTCCGGGATATGAAGCTGAACTGCTATATCAATCTGGTGGAAAAGGAATGGGAGACCCAGTTCTCCGCCATCACTTTTATTCTGGATGACGGAACCCTGTTTCTGGCATTCCGGGGAACGGATGAGACTATCGTAGGCTGGAAGGAAGATTTCAACATGGCATTTCTGTCACCGGTGCCGGGGCAGGAGTACAGTGTAAAATATGTAAATATGGTCACCGGATGGCTGCACCAGCCCTTTTATATCGGAGGGCATTCCAAGGGCGGCAATCTGGCAGTCTACAGTGGCATGAAATGCGCCCCTTTTGTGCAGAAACGGATCCAGAAGATCTACAGTCTGGATGGGCCTGGATTCCGGCCGGAAGTGCTGAAGGAGTGTCACTATAATGCCATCGAAGGCAAGGTGGTGAAGCTGTTGCCACATTCTTCCATGATCGGTATGATTTTCGAGCGGGATATTCATTACCGCGTGGTGGAGAGCAACAGCCATGGGCTTTTGCAGCACGATCCTTTTTCCTGGTTGGTGGAGGAGGACCATTTCGTGGATGTGGGTGACATTTATGAGAGCCAGAAGATCATAAATGAAGCACTGAACGAATGGATACTGTCCTTAAATGAAGAACAGGTCCGCACCTTCGTGGAAACACTCTATCAGGTCATCTCCGCATCCCAGGCGGATGATCTGATCACGTTTACCGCTGACTGGAAAAAGAGTATGAATGCGGTGGTTACTGCACTGAAGGAAGTGGACGACCAGACCGCGGAGATGCTGCGGGGAATCATCCGCTCCCTGTTCGAAATCGCCAAAGTCAAGGTCAGAGAGGAGCTGGCCCCGGCGAAAAAGCCCGGGCGCAGATTCAGAAATAAGAAGAAAGAAGAGAAAGCAGAGGCTCACCGGCCTGTTCCGGAAGACGCTCCGGATGCCACTGCAGCCCAAGGATCGGCAGCTCGTCATGCTCCAAGGCTTCGGGGCAGCCGTCATCGGGGCAGCGCTGAATGATCTTCAGATGCTGACCTAAGCGGTCGATCCTCTGATGGTGGGCGCTGTTGACGTGCATTTTGACAGGAAAATACTTGAAAAGACGGGAATCTTCCGTCATAATGGACGTATGGAATGCATCACCGGAAGGGATACTGTGCAGGGAATCTCCCGACATATCCTGCAAAATAGTGCCACCGAAGGCAACATTGATGACCTGCATGCCCTTGCAGATCCCGATCACGGGGATCCTGGCGGCAATGGCTGTGTCAAGGGCCTGAAATTGCAGGATGTCCAGTTCGGTGTCAACAGTACGGGAACCTTTGTTTTTTTCTCCGAAGAAAGCCGGAGTGATATCTCCGCCGCCCGGCAGAATCAGGGCATCACAGGAGGTGACTTCCCCAGGGACCAGTGTGGTTACGGTTCTGGCGGGAAGTTTCGAAAAAAACGTCTCATAATTGCCCGTCTGGGATTTGCGTCCCAAAATGACTAATTTTGTCATATGATTTTCTGATACCTCATTTTTTATAGTTAATATATGCCATAACTTTTCATTTTTGCATGGAACAAATTAGCAAAAATGTATCTTACGTTTTTCAATAAATAGGAGTAAAATAGCAACGACCGTGAGGGAGTGAAAGCTCTTTCAAGGATGTTCACGGAAAGGAAGTGGTATTATGGAGGAATTGGCATCAGAACTGCTCAAGGAACTGAATTGTGACACGGCTTTTTCTATTAAGCTTCCGGCAGGTCTACCCCTGATCGGTGGAGTACAACTGGACATTGCGGAATCGGTCGTTATCACCTGGGTGGTCATGGCAGTCATTCTGATCTTGTCGATTATCCTTACAAGCAACCTCAAAGTACACAATGTCAGCAGACGACAGCTGGTGGCAGAGACGATCGTGACAAAGCTGGAAGGCATTGTTACGGGAATGATCGGAGAAGAAGGCAAACGGTATGTACCGTATCTGGTTAGCGTACTGTTGTATCTGGGTATATCCAATATCATTGGATTGTTCGGTATGAAGCCCCCTACCAAGGATCTGAACGTAACGGCGGCACTGGCCCTGATGAGTATCGTTCTGGTGGAAGCCGCAGGTATCCGCAAAAAAGGTGTGGGCGGATGGATCAAGAGCTTTACCGAACCCATCGCGATCGTAACACCTATCAATATCCTGGAGGTGTTCATCAAGCCCCTGTCCCTGTGTATGCGATTGTTTGGTAACGTTTTGGGAGCATTCGTTATCATGGAGCTGTTGAAGCTTCTGGTTCCGGTAGCATTGCCGGTACCTTTCAGCTTTTACTTTGATATTTTTGATGGATTGATTCAGGCATATGTATTTGTATTCCTGACATCCATGTACATTAAGGAAGCCATTGAGTAACTGGATAACTATTCAGAGCTATTTTGCGAATGCGATTATGAATAGTTATGAAACACTAATTCACACAAAAACGGAGGAAAAGAATTATGATAGCTATTGGAGCAGGTATTGCAGCACTGGCATGTATCGGAGCAGGTATCGGTATCGGTATCGCAACAAGTAAAGCAGCAGAGGCAGTCGCAAGACAGCCGGAAGCAGAGAGCAAGATCACCAAGATCTTACTGTTAGGTGGTGCGCTGGCAGAGGCAACCGCTATTTACGGATTCGTTATCGGTATCCTGATCATTCTGTTCATGGCATAACTATCCGAAGCCGGAAACGTCACAGACAAGCGTCAAATGCCTGCATTTGTAAGCTGTTTTGTGACGATTTACGATGACTAAAACTTCATGAGCAAAAAGAAAGCTCTGAAAGAGCGTTTTGCGAATGGAAGTTTCGGATAGTTATAAGGAAATTAGAAAGCGAAACGTAAGAAAGGATGAAAGCACATGCTGAGATTAGATATTAATATTGTATGGACCATCCTGAATCTGTTGATCATCTTTGCCATTGTGAAGATCTTCCTGATCAAGCCCATCCACAAGATCCTGGATGCAAGACAGGCAGAGATCGATAAGCAATATGCAGATGCAAAAGCTGCACAGGACAGTGCCAATGAACTGAAAGGCCAGTACGAGGCATCCTTAAGCGGTGTTCAGGCAGAAAAAGAAAGCATTCTGAACGAGGCAAGAGGCAAGGCCAGCAACGAATATGACCGCATCGTGGCAGATGCCCAGACAGAAGCGAAAAAGATCATGGACAATGCCAGTAAGAATGCCACACTGGAAGAGCAGAAGCGCATCGAGCAGGCACAGGAACAGATCGCCGGCCTGGTAGTGGAAGCTACTGCAAAACTGGTAGCTGCCAAGCAGAACGCAGATTCAGACAGAGAACTTTACAACCAATTTATAGCAAAGACAGGTGAAAAGATTGATTAGTACAGCTTTAGAATACGCAAAAAGATTGCGTGAACTGAATATCCCCGGAGACATTGTAGGTCAGACAGGCGATATCTTCAAAGCCGTACCGCAGGTGAAGCTGGATTTCGAATCCCCTGCTGTGTCGCTGTCTGCCAAGCACAATGTAATAGAAAAAGTATTCCCCTTACAGATCAGAGATTTTCTGAAAGTCCTGTGTGACAACGGAGACGTCTATCTGTGGGATGATATCTGCACCGCATACAGAGAAGTCTCTCCCGAGAAAAAGGAAGAGTTCGTTGTAACCCTGTCCTATGTGACAGCGCCCACCGATGAGCAGCTGCAGAATATCCGTAATTTTATCCAGAAGAAATACAACAGAGAGGATATGGTCTTTGAGACCAAAGAAGATCCTTCTCTTGGCGGCGGTTTCATCATCCGTGCCGGTAACGAGGTCTATGACTGGAGTACCAATGGACGTATGAAGCAGTTCGCAGACAAGCTTTCCCAGGTAGGAAAGACCGCCAGTGAGCAGGGCATTATTTCCATTCTGAAAGGTGAGATCGAGGATTTCAACTTACAGGCACAGGAAAATGAGATCGGTTCTGTCAGCTGGGTAGGTGACGGTATCGCCAACGTCAATGGTATCGACCATGCAGAGTACGGCGAGATCGTTATCTTTGATTCCGGTGTCAAAGGTATGGTACAGGATGTCCGCAGAGATGAGATCGGATGTATCCTGTTCGGTCATGATACCGAGATCCGCGAAGGCACCAGAGTCGTTCGTACCGGTAAGAGAGCCGGTATTCCTGTAGGTGACGGATTCAAAGGCAGAATCGTGGATGCTCTGGGAGCACCCATTGACGGTGCAGGTCCTATTAAGGAAGAAGGCTATCGTCCCATCGAGCAGCCGGCACCTTCCATCGTGGACAGACAGTCCGTAGGCGTGCCTATGGAGACTGGTATTCTGGCTATCGATTCCATGTTCCCCATCGGTCGTGGACAGCGTGAGCTGATCATCGGTGACCGTCAGACCGGTAAGACTTCCATTGCCATCGATGCAATTTTGAACCAGAAGGGCAAGGATGTGGTATGTATCTATGTGGCTATCGGCCAGAAGGCATCCACCATTGCAAAACTGGTAGGAACCCTGAAAAAGAACGATGCCATGGATTACACCATTATCGTATCCGCAACCGCCAGCGATCCTGCACCTCTACAGTACATCGCACCTTATTCCGGTACCGCACTGGCTGAGTACTTTATGTATCAGGGCAAGGATGTCCTCATCGTATACGATGATCTGTCCAAGCATGCGGTAGCTTATCGTGCACTGTCCCTGCTGCTGGAACGTTCTCCCGGACGTGAGGCATATCCCGGAGATGTATTCTATCTGCATTCCAGACTGCTGGAGCGTTCCGCAAGACTGAGTGCAGATAAGGGCGGCGGCTCCATCACCGCACTGCCGATCATTGAGACCCAGGCAGGCGATGTATCCGCATACATTCCGACCAACGTTATCTCCATTACCGATGGTCAGATCTTCCTGGAGAGTGATCTGTTTTTCTCCGGCATGAGACCTGCAGTCAATGTCGGTCTGTCCGTATCCCGTGTCGGCGGTGCTGCACAGACCAAGGCAATGAAGAAAGCAGCCGGAAGTATCCGTATCGACCTGGCACAGTTCCGTGAGATGGAAGTGTTCACCCAGTTCGCATCTGATCTGGATAACGCCACAAAGGAACAGTTACAGCACGGACATGTACTGATGGAACTGTTGAAGCAGCCTCTGTGCAGACCTTTGAGCATGGCAGAGCAGGTTATGACCCTGTGTGCAGCCAACGGCAGAGTGATGCTGGATGTGCCTGTAAGTCAGGTAAAGGATTTCCAGATGAAGTACTTAGACTACATGAAGGAACAGCACAGCGACATCGTTCGTCAGTTAGAGACCACCAAGGCTCTGGATGACGAGCTGAACAAGCAGATCTGTGATGCTGCAACAGAATTTAAAAAGGAATTTTTACAGAAATAATGTAACTATTCAGAAACCCATTCGCAAAACCGCTCTTTCAGGGCTTTACTTTTGCTTATGTGGTTACTTCGCCCATTGGCTCTGAATAGTTACAAATAACAGGAGGTTAACATGGCAAATACGAGAGAAATACAAAGTCGTATGAAAAGCATTCAGGATACCATGAAGATCACCAATGCCATGTATATGATCTCTTCCACAAAGCTTCGGAAAGCTAAGAAGAATCTGGAAGAGACAGAGCCTTACTTCTATACTCTGCAGACGATGGTCAGCAGAATTGTCCGTCATTTACCGGAGATCGATAATAAATATTTCGATGAACGGAAGGACAAACCGGCTGGGGAGAAGACTACGGGACTGATAGTAGTCACCGCGGATAAGGGACTGGCCGGAGCCTATAACCATAATGTACTGAAAATGGCAGAAGAACAGATGCAGAAAGCCGGACAGACAGGAAGCTACAAGCTGTTTGTCGTGGGTGAGCTGGGACGTCAGTATTTCGGACACAGAGGAATCAAGGTGGCTGAGCAGTTCCATTATACAGCACAGAACCCGACCCTGCATCGTGCCAGGATCATCACAGAGACGATCCTGGAGCAGTTCGAAGAAGAGCAGCTGGATGAGGTATATATTATTTATACCAATATGGTAAACAGCGTGACGACGGAACCGCAGATGCTGCGTCTGCTACCTATCGTAAAAGAACGGTTTATTACCAAAGACGGACAGGATCTGAGTATGTATCAGGATCCGCTTGTCATGACCCCGTCCCCGAAAGCAGTGCTTGATAACATTGTTCCGGATTTTGTCATGGGATATGTATACGGTGCACTGGTAGAATCGTTCTGCAGTGAACAGAACGCCAGGATGATGGCCATGGAGGCAGCAAATAAGAATGCTTCCACCATGATCCATGATCTGTCCATTCAGTACAACCGGGTACGTCAGGCTATGATCACACAGGAGATCACTGAGGTCATTGCCGGTGCCAAGGCTCAGAAAAAGAAGAAAAAGGCAAGAAAGGAGGTCCTGAACAATTGAGTAACGTAAAGGAAAAAAATCATGGTAAGATCGTCCAGGTCATGGGACCTGTTGTAGACGTAGAGTTCGAGAACAATGATCTTCCCTTTATCAAGGATGCCCTGGAAGTATACAGTGAAGGCAAGCGTCTGGTCATGGAAGTGGCACAGCATATTGGCAACAATACCGTTCGCTGCATCATGCTGGGTGCCAGTGAAGGACTTTGCAAGGATATGGATGTCATTGCTACCGGAAAAGGAATTCAGGTGCCGGTAGGTAATAAGACACTGGGTAGATTGTTCAACGTATTGGGAGAGACCATCGACGGTGGAGAATCCCTGGAAGGAGAGGAGCATTGGGTCATCCACAGAGATCCACCTTCCTTCGAAGAGCAGAGTCCTGTAGTAGAGATGCTGGAGACCGGTATCAAGGTTATCGATCTGCTGGCTCCCTATGCAAAAGGTGGTAAGATTGGTCTGTTCGGCGGTGCCGGTGTAGGTAAGACCGTGCTGATTCAGGAGCTGATTCGTAATATTGCTACCGAGCACGGTGGATATTCTATTTTCACTGGTGTCGGAGAGCGTTCCCGTGAGGGTAACGATCTGTGGAGTGAGATGAAGGAGTCTGGAGTTCTGGAGAAGACTGCGCTAGTCTTCGGTCAGATGAACGAGCCCCCCGGAGCACGTATGCGTGTAGCCGAGACCGGACTGACCATGGCAGAGTACTTCCGTGATGAAGAGCACCAGAACGTGCTGCTGTTCATTGATAACATTTTCCGTTTCGTACAGGCAGGTAGTGAGGTATCCGCATTGTTAGGCCGTATGCCTTCCGCAGTAGGATATCAGCCCACTCTGGCTACCGAAGTCGGTGAATTGCAGGAGCGTATTGCTTCTACGAATAAGGGTAGTGTTACTTCCGTACAGGCTGTCTATGTGCCTGCGGATGACCTGACAGACCCTGCACCCGCAACTACATTCGCTCATCTGGATGCCACCACCGTTTTGTCCCGTAAGATTGTGGAGCAGGGTATTTACCCAGCTGTGGATCCTTTGGAATCCACCTCCCGTATTTTGGAAGAGGATGTGGTAGGTAAGGAGCATTACGAGACCGCCCGCCAGGTACAGGCAATGCTGCAGAAGTACAAGGAACTGCAGGATATCATCGCCATCCTGGGTATGGAAGAGCTGTCCGATGAGGATAAGGTCACCGTATATCGTGCCCGTAAGATTCAGCGTTTCCTGTCCCAGCCCTTCCATGTGGCAGAGAACTTCACCGGTGTACCCGGTAAGTATGTGCCTGTGAAGGAGACCATCCGTGGATTCCGTGCGATCATCGACGGAGAGATGGATGAGTATCCCGAGGCTGCATTCTTCAATGTAGGAACCATTGACGAGGCAGTGGAGAAGGCCAAGAAGCTCATGGCACAGTAAGGAAAGGCGGTGTGCGTATGAACACCTTCAGCTTGAAGGTCATTGCCAGTGATAAAGTATTTTTCGACGGAAAATGCGGCATCATTATCGTACCGGCTCTGGACGGCGAGCAGGCCATCATGTCCCATCATGAGGATATGGTCATTGCCACGAAGGAAGGCGAGGTACGGTTTAAGGAAAAAGAGGATGACGACTGGACCAAGGTTGTAGTAGGTGTGGGGTTTGTCTATATTTCTCATAACCGTGTGATCATGCTGGTGGATACGGCAGAACGGCCGGAGGATATCGACAGGGTCCGTGCGGAGGCTGCCCTGGAGCGTGCGAAGGAACAGCTGCGTCAGAAGCAGAGCATCCAGGAGTATCATGTATCCCAGGCATCCATGGCGAGAGCAATGCTGCGCCTGAAGGAAGCCGGAAAATACGAAGTCAAGTAGTAATACGTAAAATATAAGTAAAAAGTAACAAAATTAAGCCTGTAATGTTAGTAAATGTGTGCAATTCGGAAATTGTTATTTTTCTGTCATTGCGATAAAATCTCTTCAGAATCGTAAGGAGAGTTAAGCGATGGATTATTTACAGAAAAAATCAATACGAAGTGTCGCAGCTGCCATTACAGGCTTTTTGCGTCATTCCGTTCGAAAAATAGGAATTACCAGGGAGAAGCTTCCTTCCTGTATCGCGCTGGCAGTATGTCCGCTGGTGACATTTTATCTGTTTGAAATGTATACCCATAATCCTTTTACGACAATGCATTTCAAAACCCAGCTGTTGAACATGGCGTTCTATGTACTGACCGCACTTCTGTTATTCGGAATCGTGAAATATGTCCGGGCGGCTCTGATGTTGCAGACGGCCTTTTTCATGGTGGCAGGACTGGCGAATTATTATGTGCTGAATTTCCGTTCCGCACCCATCATGCCCTGGGATATTTATTCCATCAGTACAGCAGCCAGTGTGGCGGGCAATTTCAGCTATGAATTGTCCACCAGTACGATACTGGTCATTGTGGGATTCCTGATTTTGTTGTTGATCGAGAGCCGTTTTCATATGAAGGCACCGGGAAGAGTGGCAAAGAGAGCGGCGCTGATCCTGTTAAGCATTGTCATGATCTATGGTTATACCGGCATGATACAGAGCGAGAGCTTTGTGCAGAGCTTTGGATTATACGACAAGCTGTTTACCCCTACCGTCATGAATAAGAGAGATGGCAATATCGTGGCATTTCTGATGGAAATGGAATATCTGGATGTGGAGAAACCCGCAGATTATTCTGCAGATGGCACCGGCAGCAATTATGAGCAGGCCGGGAAGGATTCCGCTGGGCTTGCAGCAGCTGTGGAAGACCCGGAGAGCGTGAAGCGTCCGAATATCATTGTGATCATGGATGAGGCATTTTCGGATCTGGCAGTCCGGGGAGAGTTTACCACCAACGAAGACTATATGCCCTTTATTCACAGCTTACAACAGGGGGCAGAGAATACCAGAACCGGTTACCTGAATGTTTCCGTGCTGGGCGGGAATACTGCCAATACGGAGTTTGAATTCCTTACCGGCAGCACCATAGGATTTTTACCGCAGGGCAGCGTGGCTTACCAGCAGTATGTGCAGAAGGAGATGCCTTCTCTGGCTTCCTACCTGAAGGAACTGGATTATCATACTGTGGCGATCCATCCTTATTATGCCAGCGGCTGGGACAGAGACAGAGTCTATCCGCTGCTTGGATTTGATGAGTTCCTGTCACAGGACGATTTCAGGAATCCGAAACGGATCCGTAACTATATTTCCGATGAGAGCAGCTTTGCCAAGATCATTGAACTGTATGAGAACAAGGAAGCGGGAGAGCCTCTGTTTGTCTTTAACGTAACTATGCAGAATCACAGCGGTTACGAAGAGGAATTCCATAACTTTACCCCGGATATTACCGTGGATGGTATTGACTCCAAAGCATTGTCCATGTATCTGTCACTGGTAAAACAGACGGATTCCGCCCTGCAGGGTCTGATCGATTACTTCTCTCAGGCGGAAGAGGATACCATGATCGTATTCTTCGGGGATCATCAGCCTACGACCTATGTGAGCAATCCGATCTTAAGAAATAATAAAGTGAATCCGGAGACTTTAACAGATGAGGAAAATCTGTTAAAATATAAAGTACCTTATGTGATCTGGAGCAACTTTGACATTGAGGAGCAGATGGACGGAGAGACCAGTGCCAATTATCTGGCCATGGATGTGCTGGAGAACTGTGATCTGCCGCTGCCTGCCCTGCAGAGCAGTCTGACCGGGCTTCGGAAGGAATACCCGGTGATCAGCGCAGCAGGTGTGAGAGAGGCGGACGGCACTCTTACGACGGTGAAGGAATGTGGGGAAGCATTGAACGATTACCGGAGGCTGGAGTATTATCTGCTGTTTGATTACGGAAGGTAAGAAAAGAGATCGTGGGAGAAAAATAATATGAACGGCAATAAAACGACAGCAACAAGTAGTGAGGAGCGCAGGATGCAGAGAGGGATCTCTGTGCTTGCGTTCTTTGTGCCTGCATTTATTATGCTGGTTCTTTTTATCATACGGGGCATATATCCTTTTGGTGACCGGAGTTTTCTGTTCTCCGACATGTACCATCAGTATATGCCTTTTTTAAGTGAATTTGTACACAAGATCAAAGCGGGAGAGGGACTGTTCTATTCCTACAATGTAGGGATCGGATCGAATTTCCTGGCACTGTATGTCTATTATCTGGCAAGTCCTTTTAACTGGCTGGTATTTTTGCTGCCGGAAGGCCTGATCATGGAATTCATGAGTTATCTGGTGATCCTGCGGATCGGCCTTATGGGGCTTACCTTCAGCATCTATCTGCGGAAAGTGTTCGGCAAGGAGGATCCGGCGGCTCTTTTGTTTTCCACTGCGTATGCTCTGTCCGGCTATCTGGCGGCCTACAACTGGAATGTGATGTGGCTGGACTGCCTGATCCTGCTACCCTTGATCCTGTTAGGAGCAGAGCGGCTGGTCAGAGAAGGCAAATGGGTCATGTATACCGTGACTCTGGGACTCTGTATTCTGACCAATTATTACATCTCCATTATGATCTGTATCTTTCTGGTGCTGTATTTTGGAATGTTTTTGATCACGGAATACTATACCATGACGGAAGGGCAGAGCAGGAAAGCACGGATCGTATTCGGCAGGATCGGAAGATTTGCATTTGCCTCCCTGCTGGCCGGAGGGCTGGCTGCAGTACTGCTGATTCCGGAGGTCTGTGCTATTCTACGGACGGATTTTGGCAATTCGGATTTCCCCGGTACGCTGGAGTCCTATTTTTCCGTGTTTGATATGCTGGCGAGACATTGCCTGTGCGTGACCACGGAGAGGGGACTGGAACACTGGCCGAACATTTACTGTGGTGTGGCAGTATTTTTACTGGTGCCTATGTATGCACTGAATGAAAAAATATCGGTGAGAAAACGGTTCTGCAATCTGGCACTGGCGGGATTTTTGCTGCTCAGCTTCGGAACCAATGTCCTGGACTTTTTATGGCACGGTCTGAATTATCCGGATTCCCTGCCGGCGAGACAGTCTTTTCTATATATTTTTCTGATCCTTGTCATGTGCTATGATGCTTTCCGAAATGTGGAGGGCACTTCTCCCAGGCAGATCATCTATGGGTATCTGGCGGCGGTGATATTTTTACTTGCCTGTGAGAAATTCGTGGAGAGCGAGGATTTCGACACGGGTATTGAAGTGCTGACGCTGGTGTTCGTTACGATCTATGGTGTGCTTCTGTATCTGTACCGGACGAGAAAAGACGAACTGACGAGGCAGGTGCTGGGGATTCTGGTGCTGGCGTGCGTAGTGGCGGAGCTGAGCATCAATACATTTAATACGAGTCTGGGCACTACCGGACGAAGCGCTTATCTGGGAGACCAGGAGGATTATAAGGCGTTGTACGCCCTTACGCAGGAACAGGAGGGGGATGACTTCTTCCGTATCGAGAAGTTTACCCGCAAGACGAAAAATGACGGTACTCTTACGGGATACCCTACGGCTTCCGTATTTTCCTCCACCATGAATTCCAACGTCATGGACCTGTATAAAATGCTGGGTATGCGTCACAGCAAGGTTTATTACGGATTTGACGGAGCGACAGCTTTCGTGTCGGCACTCCTGAATGTGGATTATATGTTCGGCGAATCGGATAAATACGAAAACGGTCTGTATGAGATCGTGAATAACAGCGGAGATGTTTATTTATATCATTGTAAATATACGCTGCCTTTTGGCTATGTGGCACCGATGGGTTGGAATGTTACGGACGAGATCGGCACCGGTGTGAGAGTGCAGAATCAGCTGACCGAGGATCTGGGAATCGCAGAGCCCTTACTGGACCGGGCGACCAGTGAGACTAGCGGAGATAATGTATGTATTACGGCGGACCGGGCAGGCTACTATTACGCGAGGATCAATGCCACAGGGACGAAAAAGGTTCAGGTGCTTGGGGGAACGCTGGAGACGCAGGATTACAGTGATCTGAAGGACGGATCCATTCTGTATCTGGGATATCTGTTGGAGGGAGAGCGCGTGACGCTGACCAATGGGGATGACACGGACGATACCCCGAAGGTATCGGCGGAAGCTTATGTACTGAATGAAGAAGTGCTGGCACAGGCAGTGGAGATATTGTCAAAAGAACATCTTGAAAATGTAGCGATGGACAGCACCCATATTTCCGGAACCTTAAGTCTGAAAGAAGCCGGCAGACTGATCCTGTCCGTGCCTTATGAGGAGGGCTGGACGGTGCAGATCGACGGAGAAAATGCAGAGCCTGAGCAGTTTGGCAATGCGCTCATGGCATTTGATCTGGAAGCGGGAGAACATACGATACAGATGCACTATGTACCGGAAGGACGGAATATCGGTATTTTAGTGAGTGCGGGAAGTGTACTGATCCTGTTGGGATGCGTGTTGTGTCAGAGGTGTGACAGGAAAAGGAAAGACTGTGCGGAGAATGAGCCTTTGCAAAAGGCAGCAGACGAAACGATGGAAGACGGGAATGCGGAAAAAACGCACACAGAGGAAGGTTCTGTGAAGGAAGAGGCAGGAAGGAGGTAAGAAGGAGCGAATTATGACGAAGAAGAGTATTTGTGATACCTTGCGGCGTACCTGCCTGATCCTGGCGGGATCCTTTATCATGGCAGTCAATTTGAAAAGCTTTGTCCGGGCCGGGGGATTGATCCCCGGTGGATTCAACGGTCTGACCCGACTGATCCAGGAGATCAGCGTGCTGTTGTGGCACTGGGAGCCTCCTTTTTCGGTGATCAACTTTATCTTAAATGCGGTTCCGGTGGTCATCAGCTTCAAATTCATCGGAAAAAAGTTCACCGGTTATTCCTGTCTGATGATCGTGGTGAGCGGTATTTTGACGGATATGGTGCCCGCCTGGCCGGTAACGGAGGATATTCTGCTGATTGCTATCTTCGGTGGACTGATCAATGCACTGGCCATCAGCCTGTGTCTGTTCGCCAATGCCACCAGCGGCGGTACGGATTTTATCGCGATCTTCCTGTCGGAAAAGTACAGCATTGATTCCTGGAATTATATTTTTGCGGGAAATGTGGTGATCCTTGGAATCGCCGGAGCACTGTTTGGCTGGGACAAGGCGCTGTATTCCATTATTTTTCAGTATACCTCCACGCAGGTACTCCATGTGCTGTACAAGCGCTACCAGAAGCAGACACTGATCATCGTGACGAAACGGCCGGAGGATGTCTACGAAGCTATTGCGGAGATCACCCATCACGATGCCACCCTGATCAAGGGTGAGGGCTGTTATTCCAAACAGGAATGTGACGTGCTGTATTCCGTGGTGGGACGAGACGAGGTGAGCAAAGTTGTGAATACGGTGCGGGAGACGGACCCGCAGGCCTTTGTCAACATGATCCGTACGGAGAATCTGGCGGGCCGGTTCTACCAGAGACCGAATGATTAAGAAATGTAAAAAGAAGAGCCTGAGCGTCAGCAGTTTAGCTGACACTCAGGCTTGCGTATTTTTTCGGGGAAACACCCACGGCTTTGGTGAAGGCTTTGAAGAAATTGCTGTAGTCCGTGAAACCGCTGCGTTCGAAGGCTTCCATAACATTGCCGTTTTCGTTCAGAACCGCCTTGGCGATACTGATGCGGCGGGCGGTGATGTATTTATTAATGGTGGTGCCTGTGGCGGATTTGAAAATCCGGCAGATATAGGATTCGCTTAAGTAGAACTGTCCGGCCAGCTGTTCCACTGTAATAGGCTGGGAGATGTTCTGGTTGATGTAAGCCAGAATATCGTCCACCTGATGGTTGTAGCGGTAGCTACTGTCCTTGTATTCGGCGGGAACTGTTACGGTTTCCCCGGCCGCCGTCTGCTCTGCACTGCGGATGAACAGCGTGTTGAGCATGACCATCAGCTCCATGAAAGCGGCGTATTCCGTGATGTCATGGGCAAAGCCCTCCGCGGAAGTGATTTTGTTGATATAATAGAGGAAACGTTTCTGCTGTTCCTTGTTGAGCGAAAGCTTATGGGAAAAGGGGGCACTGCGGTGGGTGAAGCAAAAGCTCAGATCCGTCTCTTTGGTGGAGATCAGCTTCATGAAATCCGGCGCCACCGACAGAACGATACGTTCGTGGACGGAGTTGTCGATCTGGGTCAGCTTGTGACTTTCGTACTGGTTGATGATAAAGAGATCGCCTGGGGCGATGGTGTAGAAGCAGTTGTCGATCAGAAACTGTTTGCCGCCGCAGATGGAATAGTAGATCTCGTAGCAGTCATGGATGTGCATGTCCATGGCTTTTTCTTCTTTATATAAGTGGGCAATGGCAAAAGTCCCGGAGGTTTTACAGTTATCTATGGCTGTTTTACAGGAGGTAAGTTCTTCCATTTCTTTCATCCTTTTCGCTTTTTCTTTTATTAAACACCAAAAGTTCAAAATTTGCAATGTTTAGATTAAAATATGAAAAGACTTTGAGAATCTTTTCTAGTATACTTAACTCATACAAAAGAGAAAAGCAGTTACAGCCTTCCAAAATTTTTATAAAAAATAGTAAAAATGTGTTGGAAATGGTTACAATGATATGTTATAATGTAAGTGCTTTCATAAAAAGGTAACATTCAATAGCGGCACGCAGGCCGCCCGTTGAGGAAAGAGAGGCGTAAGGTGGAACTTAGAACAGCAGTATCACCAAGAGATGTGAAGCATTACACCACAGAGCGTCTGAGAGAAGAGTTTCTGATCCAGAATCTGTTCGTACCCGGCGAGATCAAGCTGGTGTACAGCCACATCGACAGAATCATTACAGGAGCAGCAGTTCCTGTAAGCCCTATCACTCTGACCGCCGGAGATGAACTCCGTGCAGAGTATTTCTGTCAGAGAAGAGAACTGGGTGTGATCAATATCGGCGGAGCAGGTATGATTACCGTTGATGGCAAAGTGTACAAGGTAGGTTACAAGGAAGCTATGTACATAGGAATGGGCTCCAAGGAGATCATTTTCGCAAGTGAAGATGAGAAACAGCCCGCTAAATTTTATCTGAATTCCGCTCCCGCACATAAGACTTATCCGACCGTGCTGATCAAGCCGGAAGGTACTCCCGAAGAGGGCGTGGTCATTGTAAAGGATGAGAATAAAGTAGAACTGGGTACTCTGGAGGATGCCAACCACAGAGTAATCTGCAAGTATATCCTTCCCGGACAGGTAGAGAGCTGTCAGCTGGAGATGGGTATGACGAAGTTAGAGCCCGGCAGTGTATGGAACACCATGCCTTGTCATACACATGACAGACGTATGGAAGTATATCTGTATTTCGATATGCCTGAGGATGCCTTTGTTATGCACTATATGGGTGAGCCCGATGAGACCCGCCACATCGTAATGCGTAACGAAGAAGCAGTGATCTCCCCCAGCTGGTCCATCCATTCCGGATGCGGTTCCAGAGCATATACCTTTATCTGGGGTATGGTCGGAGAGAATCAGGACTTCGACGATATGGACGGCGTTGACAACAGAGATCTGAAATAAGATCCTTTGGAACATGTAACTAAAATAACAGTTTTTATAAAGAAAAGGAGAAAAAACAATGTCTGAATTCACTAATTTCTCACTGGAAGGTAAGGTTGCACTGGTTACCGGCGCATCTTACGGTATTGGTTTCGCTATCGCTTCCGCATACGCTGAGTGCGGTGCTACCATCTGCTTCAACGATATCAAGCAGGAACTGGTAGACAAGGGAATCGCTGCATACGCTGAGAAAGGCATCAAGGCTCACGGCTATGTATGTGACGTTACCAACGAAGAAGCAGTTAACGCTATGGTAGCTCAAATCGAGAAGGAAGTAGGTACCATCGATATCCTGGTGAACAACGCAGGTATCATCAAGAGAATCCCCATGACCGAGATGACCGCAGATCAGTTCCGTCAGGTAATCGATGTAGACCTGAATGCACCTTTCATCGTATCGAAAGCAGTTATCCCTGCAATGATCAAGAAGGGTCATGGTAAGATTATCAACATCTGTTCCATGATGTCCGAGCTGGGTCGTGAGACTGTATCTGCATATGCAGCAGCTAAGGGCGGCTTAAAGATGCTGACCAAGAACATCTGCTCCGAGTACGGCCAGTACAACATTCAGTGTAACGGCCTTGGACCCGGTTACATCGAGACTCCTCAGACAGCTCCTCTTCGTGAGATCCAGCCCGATGGCAGCAGACATCCTTTCGACCAGTTCATCTGCGCTAAGACCCCTGCTAACAGATGGTTGAAGCCCGAAGAGCTGACCGGTCCCGCTGTATTCCTTGCTTCTGAGGCATCCAATGCAGTCAACGGACACATCCTCTATGTAGATGGCGGTATCCTTGCTTACATCGGCAAACAGCCCCAGTAGAGCTTGTGCAAAAGGAAAACAAGCGGCCGCATAGCGGACATTTGTTTTCCTTGCACAGCTCACGAGTAAATATCCGGTGAGTTTACGAGCCGGATGCAGAGTGCGAAGCACGAATTTACGAGTGAGTAGCTATGGAGCTTGTGCATTTACGCAGGATATCAAAAACAGAATAAACAATTCACATCAGGTCAGTCGCAGAAGAATTTCGGCGGCTGACTGTTGTGGCGTTTGGAAAAGGAGTATCTCATGAAGATAGCTTTGATCAATGAAAACAGTCAGGCTGCCAAGAATGAAATGATCTGTGCTACTCTTAAAAAAGTAGTAGAGCCCATGGGTCATGAAGTATTCAACTACGGTATGTGCGGCGCAGAGGATCCCAATTCCCTGACCTACGTACAGAACGGTATTCTGGCAGCAGTTCTTTTGAACTCCGGGGCAGCGGATTTCGTTATCACCGGATGCGGAACCGGCGAAGGTGCCATGCTTGCATGCAATTCCTTCCCCAAGGTTCTGTGTGGACACATTGAGTCCCCTCTGGATGCTTACCTGTTCTCTCAGGTAAACGACGGTAACTGTGTAGCACTTCCTTTTGCTGAGAACTTCGGCTGGGGCGGTGAACTGAACTTACAGTATACTTTTGAAAAGCTGTTCTGTGCTCCCGGCGGCGGTGGATATCCCCCTGAGAGAGTTGTTCCCGAGCAGCGCAACAAGAAGATCCTGGATCAGGTAAAAGAAGTAACTCATACCGATATGGTTACCATCCTGAAGAATCTGGATCGTGAACTGGTAAAGGGTGCTTTATCCGGTGCCAGGTTTAAGGAGTATTTCTTTGCAAACTGCAAGTGCGACAAGATCGCTGAGGCAGTGAAGGAAGTACTGGCATAAAAGTATTGGTTTCATTTTGCAGAAATATTTTCGACAGGATCTCCTGCGAAGATTTTTCACATAACTATTAGTCTATAAGACAGAAAGGTGTTATTTATGAACGCAGTATTAGAGCAAATCAGCAAAATCGGTATCGTACCGGTTGTAAAAATTGACAACGCAGCAGATGCACTTCCTCTGGCAAAGGCACTTTGCGCAGGCGGACTTCCCTGTGCAGAGGTTACCTTCCGTACCAGCGCAGCAGCAGAAGCTATCAAGATCATGACCGACAACTTCCCCAGCATGTGTGTTGGTGCAGGTACCGTTCTGAACGCAGAGCAGGTTGACGCAGCAGTAGCAGCAGGCGCTAAGTTCATCGTAAGCCCCGGCTTAAATCCCAGAACCGTTAAGTATTGTGTAGAGAAGAACATTCCTATCACTCCCGGTACTTCCAGCCCCAGCGACATCGAGCAGGCTATCGAGCTTGGCCTGGATGTAGTTAAGTTCTTCCCCGCTGAGCAGTCTGGCGGTCTGGCTAAGATCAAGGCTATGGCAGCTCCTTATGTAAATATGAAGTTCATGCCTACCGGCGGTGTAAACGCTAAGAACCTGACTTCTTACCTTGACTTCCCCAAGATCATCGCATGCGGTGGTTCCTGGATGGTTCCCGGCGACCTGATCAACGCTGGTGAGTGGGACAAGATCGAGCAGCTGACCAGAGAAGCTGTACAGACCATGCTGGGCTTCGAACTGGCTCATGTTGGTGTCAATGCAGAGAACGAGGAAGAGGCTGTTAAGGCTGCAAACCGTTTCGCATTTATCTTTGGTATGCCCGCTAAGGTTGGCAACAGCTCCGTATTCGCAGGCTCTGCTCTGGAAGTTATGAAGACTCCTTACCTGGGCAAGAACGGTCACATCGCTGTTAAGACCAACTACATCGAGAGAGCTGTCAACTACCTGAGCACCGTTCTGGGCGTTGAGTTCAACGAGGAGTCCGCTAAGAGAGATGCCAAGGGCAACCTGAAGGCTATCTACCTGAAAGAGGAGATCGGCGGCTTCGCTATTCATCTGGTACAGAAATAAATCATAAGCAAATTTTAAGCCGTACGGTTGCAGCAACTGCATATTTCAGTTGCAGACGCGCTTCCGCTGTAATATAGCGATTACACGGTGAAATGAATAGGATTTAGAACAAGCAGGTTGGACGGTTGCGTGTTCCGACACGGACTCTAACCGACCGTCGGTACTTAGATGCTGTATTTTAGCATCTTATGTACCGCTACGGGAGGGCCGAAGCGAGAGCGGGTCCGTGATGGAATATGCAATCGGAACAACCGAAGATTATAGATAATTTTAATTTGAGAAAGGAATATACCAAAATGGCAAAAGTAATTACCATGGGTGAGATCATGCTGAGACTGTCCACCCCCAACAACGAGAAATTTATCCAGGCAGACGAGTTCGATGTAAACTACGGCGGCGGTGAAGCTAACGTAGCAGTATCTCTGGCTAACTACGGTCATGATGCTGAGTTCGTTACCGCAGTTCCTGACAACGAGATCGGTGAGTGCGCAGTAGCAGCTCTGAGAAAGTACAACGTAGAGACCAAGCACATCGCAAGATGCGGTGAGAGACTGGGTATCTACTACCTGGAGAGCGGTTCTTCCATGAGACCTTCCAAGGTTGTATACGATAGAGCACATTCTTCTATCTCTACCGCAACCGAGGCTGATTTCAACTTTGATGAGATCTTCGAAGGTGCTGACTGGTTCCACTTCACAGGTATTACCCCCGCTGTATCCGACGCTGCTGCAGAGCTGACCGAGAAGGCTCTGATCGCTGCTAAGAAGCATGGCGTAAAGGTATCCGTAGACCTGAACTTCCGTAAGAAGCTGTGGAGCTCCGAGAAGGCTCAGAAGGTTATGACCAACCTGATGAAGTACGTTGATGTATGTATCGGTAACGAAGAAGATGCTGAGCTGGTACTTGGCTTCAAGCCCGGCGATACCGATGTTACCAGCGGTGAGCTGGAGCTGGCTGGTTACAAGTCCATCTTCGAGCAGATGGTTGACAAGTTCAACTTCGAGTACTGCGTATCCTCTCTGCGTGTAAGCCATTCCGCTTCCGATAACGGTTGGTCTGCTTGCATCTACTCCAGAGATACCAAGGAGTTCTATCACTCCAAAGAGTACAGCATCCATCCCATCGTTGACCGTGTAGGCGGCGGTGACTCCTTCGCAGGCGGTGTGATCTGCGGTATGCTGGATGGCAAGAACTTCAAGGATGCTCTTGAGTACGGCGTAGCTGCATCCGCTCTGAAGCACACCATCCCCGGCGACTTCAACCTGGTATCCAGAAAAGAAGTTGAGACCCTGGCTGGCGGCGATGCTTCCGGACGTGTACAGAGATAAGCTTTTGTGAACAGAATAGTGTAAAAATAAATCGAACTCACCTGTGTGGTAACATACAGGTGAGTTTTTTTGTAAGGCAATCCTTAAAAAAACCACCTGCTATGCAGGTGGACAACAATCGCTTTAGCTTACAGTAAAAACCTCCAATGATATAATAGTGTTGGTTCGCCAACCGCACTAATCAAAGGAGGTATCCAAAGTGGATGTAAATAGTTTATCACACAGTAAATGGAATTGTAAGTACCATATTGTGTTTGCGCCAAAGTTCCGAAGAAAAGTA